>JGI12635J15846_10000731_pt1 | contig 28501 bp, 26 predicted proteins | sample BlaSpr_A8_OM2_M2_FD_15846 | JGI IMG/M metagenome (IMG submission 15846)
CCTGGCTAGGTTCTGATTGAGTACAGCACAACGGGTCGGTTCTCTAGAGGAAGTATTGTCGGATCAAGTGATTAGATGGTGTTGCAACGACCGGTTGAGCTCGCACCACTAATCGGGACCTGGACTAGGCGGTAGACTTAGCCCTGCCAGATGTGTTCGTATCTAAGCGATCTCGTTGTAGGGGTTTGGTCCTTGTTCGCAAAAACACACAGTGGAGGATGAGTTTATGGAGTCTAACCACAAACTGGCATTGGCAGTGCTTGCCGGAGTCTCGATCGGTGTTGCTGGTGCCAACGCGATTCATGCGCAGCAAGTCAAGGCGCCACCGGCCTATGTCATCTCGGAAGTGGATGTAACGGACCCCGCTACCTTTCAGAAATATGCGGAGAAGGTCCCGGAAACGGTGGCGTCTTTCAATGGCCACTATCTCGTTCGTGGCGGCAAAATCCAGGCTGTCGAGGGCGAAGCGCCAAAGCGCATAGTAGTGATCGCGTTCGACAGCGCGGAAAAGGCGCGTGGGTGGGAGTATTCGCCGGCCTATGAAGCGATCAAGCCGATCCGGCAAAGTTCAGCGAAGAGCCGCATATTTATCGTCGAAGGTATCGCCCCCCAATGACGAGGCAGATCGATCGGTTTTCACATATCTGGTAACCCGCGCGAGCTCAACCGGACATTTGAAGTACTAGCAGCCAGTTGTCCGGTAACCCGACTCTTCACAATCGGTTATCATGCGTATTGATTGTCCGCAATGTGGCCAAACGATGTTCGCCAGAGCTGGCTTGAGTCCAGAGACAGCCAGAAATCAAATTGAATGCATCAACCGCAAACGTTTCATGGTGGCTCTCGTGCCGGGTCCAGTCATCGGCCGTCCGTGGAAGGCAGATAGCGCTCCTCCAGCCGCCAGCAATTCGCGGCAAGTTGAGAACTTATAATTTCTAAGGTTGAAGCACGCCTTCGACTATGGAATCGTGAACTCGAAGTCTACCTCTGCCATAGTCAATAAAACCAAGTCTGCGGAATTTGTTCATAAATACATTGACCCGGCTGCGTGTCGTACCAATCATATCGGCCAAAGTTTCTTGAGCGAGAATGGGAGCTTTAATCTCGGCCGATCCAGCGCTGTCCGGTCGGGCAAGAAGTAAGAGTAGCCGGGCCAAGCGCTTCTCAGTGGAATTGCTGAGCTGGTCTACCAGATCAGCTTCAATTCGGGCATTCCTTCTGAGCAAATACGAAATGAAATAGTTTCTAAAGTCGGATTCTTCGCGCAGTACGCGTGACATCTCTTTCTTCTGAATCCCGAATACTGTAGTGGGTTCCATCGCCGTCGCCTGTGCCGCGTGTTGGGAGAAAGCCTCGCTCAGACACGCTTCCCCCAACAAATCGCCGTCCGCCAAAATAGCGATCACACCCTCTTTGCCGTCTTCGCCTATCGTCGATAGCTTTACCCGCCCCGAATTGATGTAAAGCACGGTCGAGCAGCTCTCACCTTGCGAATAGACGGTTTCTCCCTTCTCAAAGTGCGTGATTCGTTTCGCCACGCGGTGGCTGTTTAAGAACGCCTCTGGATTGAATCCAGCCCTTCCATTTAATCGCTCAATCATAGTCAGCCTCCGAGCAACGCAATCTCAAATGGTGGATGATGGCGATTGCCCTCTGGTGGGGAGTCGAGCGACGAGGTCGCAGACTCCCCTACTACTCACGGAGAGTACAGAGACTCACTCCTGGGCGTAATACTAGAAATACCTGATTTCTGGAATTAAAAACGAGGACACAACCACGGCTCAATCTAGCCTGTCCTGTCACGGCTAGGAGTCTCGACCTGATTTCGATGGGAATGTGAACCCAGCTCCTGATAAACACTTATCGGAAACTGACCCACTACCTACCGGGGCAACTCGCCCCTCCCTGAGATACGATGCCCTCCCAGCCGAACTGCAGCCTTCGCGTGGGGTGAATGCAACTAGCCTAGGGCTTCCGGCTCTCCGGAGTGTAGTGAGTTTGCAGGTACACGATGATTTTGCGAATGGTGCCCTCTGGGATCCCCGCGCCATAGGCCTTGTTCATTTTATTCACTTCGTCTTCCCAAGTCGCGGCGGGAAGAGGTGGTTGCATGGCGATGTAGCGCGGGCTATGGCAGGTGTTGCAATAAATCTGAATGTCCTGGCGGCCATCGCCGGGGGCAAGCTCCAAGGTGGGCACAGGATAAGCGGAAACCTCATAGTCGGCATCCGGCGAAATCGCGGCGGGCGCCGCTTGCTGGATGCTGCCAAGCTGGTTGGGAGAGTAGTAACCTTTTTTCAAGTCGGCGTAAATCACGCCCGCCGTGATCGCCACGCCACATGCCCCCACAAAAATCGCCAAGGCTCTGTTCTTCATTCTGGTTCCCTCCTTAGCTCGCATTTCCCACCACCAGTTCCTGCCGCTCGATGCGGTTCCAGAGGTATCCCCCGGGATTCCAGACCGGCTCATCCGGCTGCGTATTGTTTTTTTCGTCGGTCGCGCGCACTGCCAGCGAATAACGTCCCGGGGACTTCGCTCTCCACGCAGCTTCCCAGGTGCGGAAAGAGTAGGCGCCGTGGTCTTCTCCAAGAGTTGCCTCCGTCCAAGTCTTTCCGCCATCATCCGAAATTTCCACCCGGTTCACGCGGCCATAACCGCTAAACGCAATACCTCGCAGCGTGACGCTCAGCCCAACAGGGATCTTCGAAAATCCATCGGGAGAGATCAGAAAAGATCGCACGGGAAATCTCTCTAGCGGAACCGTTTTCACTCTGCCGGCTTTAACATCCTCGGGACTCGTGTTGCCTCTCGGCGTATCCGGTGCGCGATAGGCCGTTTTCATCCAGAAATTCTCGTCCGGAGCGTCCAGGACACGAATCCACATCAGGCATTTGGTCCAGTAAGTCGCAAAGTATCCGGGAACGACAAGACGCACCGGAAATCCATTCAGCATCGGGAGCGGTTCGCCGTTCATCAGGTACGCGACGATGCACTCCTCCACCACAGGATTCGCCAGGTCGAGCGACTTGAGAAAAAGATTCGAGGCGGAGCCCGCAGGCCCCTGCCCCGTCTCCAGTCCTTGAAACTGCAATTGCAGCGACCCGCTCTTCACACCAGCCATGTCCAGAATTTCGCGCAATCGCACGCCGGTCCACAGCGCGTTGCCCATCGCCCCATTTCCCCATTGCGCCCCCGGCACCCGAGGCTGCAGGCGGCTGCGGCTGTTGCCGGAACACTGGTTGACCGCGGCAACGTAAGCCGGCTTGAACTTCTCCATCAGGTCAGGGAGGCTCAGCGCCAACGATTTCTTCACGTTCCCTTCCACCTGCAATTTCCATTGCTTCAGATCAACGCGATTCGGAATTCCTTCCAGGTGCCATCGCACATAAAACGCCTCGTTGGGCGTGAATGCTGTCCGGAAATAGTGGCGGGGCGTTTCGAGTTGAACGGGGCGGTCCGTCAACAGAATCAGCGGGACTTTCTGAGGCTCGGTCAGATAGGGGCCCACGGAATTCCAATGCGGGTTCGCCCCGGGCCCTGTGAAAGTCTCAAGGGCCGAGGCCCGAGGCGGGTCTTGAGCCATCACCACGCCATCCTTCGGCCATCTGCCGGCGGCTAGGCCACCGCCAGCCAATCCGAGCACCTTGAGCAAGCTTCGACGCGAAAGACTTCGTTGGTCCGCGGTCATAGGGCAACCTCTAACTGCGGGACTATCCGCCAAGGCAGCAATACGTGTCAACCTCGCCCTTCCCCCGGCGTAGGCTTCCCCGCTTCCTGTCAGACTGACTGGCCTGCCACAGCGCCATGGCTCCCGGGCCCGTCCTAGCGTACGCCCGGAGCGGTTCGGGTTGGCGCATTAGGCCTTGTTAACAGGTGTGATGGGAAAGCCAGAGGGTGTTAGTATAAACTAGACATCAAGTGCGCGAATTCTGGCACATGCCTGAGAAATCCAAGCGGTTTTTTGCCCTGGCTCTGCTCCTCGGGGGCATCTTCCTTGCCGCACAACTGCATTGCTGCGTTGATTTGAACTCCCGTTCGCTCGATTCGCATGTCTGCCCGATCTGCTCCGCTGCGGGCACTGCCGTCCCCACGCCTTCCTTGATCGTGGAGATGGCGCCGGCGATCAACAGGCTGGAAGTCGCTGGCGTAGTCGTTTTTGTTCCGCTTGTCGTACCCCGCAGCATCGCTCCCCGCGCGCCTCCTGCTGCCTAGCCATCCCCACTCGGCCCCCCATCTCTCTAACACCATTGTCGTGCGCCACTCCCACCGTGACGCGCGAGGAGTCATCACTTGAGGCAAGTAAGGCTTTTGGTTTTCGCATTGCTCTTGTCGCCGGCATTCGCCGCCGGCCAGCAGAGCGCTGCGCCAACTCCGCAAGCTACGACGCCAGCCGGCGCGCCGCATATTTCCCTGGACGACGCCATTCGCCTGGCGCTCCAGCACAACCACGCATTGCAGGCATTTCGCTCGACCATCCAGCAAAGCCTGGCGGGGGAAATCACCGCGAATCTTCGCCCGAATCCCACGCTGGGCCTCGACGCTCAATTCCTGCCGATCTTCCAGCCCAACAAGCTCGATGCGGACTATCTTGACCAGTCGGCGCAGTTCGACGCCGGAATCGGCTATCTCTTCGAGCGTGGCAAAAAACGCCAGCATCGCCTGCAGGCCGCGAAAGACCAAACCGCTGTCGTGCGCTCGCTCGTCACCGACAGCGAACGCCAACTCGTCTTTAACGTCAGCCAGCAGTTCGTGGATGTTCTCCTGGCGGAGTCCACGCTTGAATTTGCGCAGCAGGACCTGGACAGCTTCCAGAAGACGGTGAACATCAGCAAGGAGCGCTTTCGCGCGGGCGACATCAGCGAAGGCGATTTTCTGAAGATCAAACTTCAGTTGCTGCAATTTCAGAGCGACGTTTCCGCCGCCAAATTGGCCAAGCTGCAAAGCCTGGCCGCGTTGCGCCAGTTGCTCGGCTTCGAGACCGTTCCCGATGATTACGATGTGCAGGGCACACTCGATTACCAGCCAGTGCACGCGGACCTGAACGGCCTGAAAAACGTTGCAGCGATGAACCGGCCTGACCTTCGCGCCGCCCAACAAGCCGTCACCGCCGCCGAAAGCCAACTGGCGCTGCAGAAAGCCAACGGCAAGATGGACATCACCGGCACCTTTGCCTACTCCCACACGGCCGACGCCAGCAGCGGCTCGTTTTTCTACAACATGCCCCTCCCCATCTTTAACCGGAATCAGGGAGAGATCGCGCGGGCGCAATCCGGCATCACCCAGGCGCGCGAGCAAGCCAGCGAAACGACGCAACAGGTTTCCACCGACGTCGTCGCAGCTTTCGCCAATCTGCAGACCAACGACCAGATCATTCAGCTCTACCAGGGCGGCTACGTAGACCAAGCCAAGCAATCCCGCGACATTAGCGAATACGCTTACCGCAAAGGCGCCGCCAGCCTTCTTGACTATCTCGATTCCGAACGGACGTATCGCGCCAATCAGCTTGCCTACCGCCAGGCGCTTGCGAGNTACATGCTCGCGCTCGAACAGATGCGCCAGGCCGTAGGGACAAGGAATCTGCCATGAAGCCTTCCATCCAAAGCTGCATCACCTTTTCAATGATGATTGCGCTGGCCGTGCCGCTCGGCGCCGCTCTCTCCGGCTGCGGCTCTGGTTCAAGCGAATCAGAATCCAAGATGACCTCGTTCACCTCTTCCGAGTCGCGGGCGGACACAGCCGAACTTTTCACCGTCCCGAAAGAACAGTTGGCTCACCTCCAAATCGTGCCCGCGGAGAAGGGCACTCTTCCGCGCACCCTTCGCCTTGCCGGTGCGGTCGCCTACAACGCCTTTGAGACGACACCTGTGTTCGCTGCGATTGGCGGCCCGGTCCACGAAATTCTGGTGGCTCCGGGCCAATTCGTGCATGCCGGTGAGCCTCTCCTCAACGTCACCAGTCCGGATTACTCCGCGGCCCGCTCCGCGTACATCAAAGCTCGCGAGGCCTCCGCCCTTTCGGACAAACTCTTTGCGCGGTCGCAAGATCTCTTCGCGCACGGCGCCATTTCCGAGGCCGACCTTCAGCAGGCGGAAACGAGCCGCAATCAGGCTCACGCGGACATGGAATCCTCCGCCGACACCCTGCACGCGCTCGGTGTGAAGGATCCGGAATCACTGATCAAGAATGTGTCGCGACCCACCTCGGAAAGCCCGGTCCTCGCTCCCGTCACCGGCGAAATCGTGGAGCGCCTGGTGGGCCCCGGGCAGTTGCTTCAGAGCGGCGTCACTCAATGCTTCACGATTTCCAATACGAACAGCGTCTGGGTCCTGGTGAATGTCTACCAGAGCGACCTGCCATTCGTGCACGTGGGAGACGCCGTCGAGATCAACACGGATACTTATCCGGAACTCTTTCACGGGAAAATTTCATACCTGGCGCCGGCGCTCGATCCCAACACGCGCACGCTGCAGGCTCGCATCGTCACGGAAAATCCCAACAAGAAATTAAAGAAAGACATGTACGTGACCGCGATCGTCAAGGCCGGCTCCGTCTCCGACGCCATCACCGTTCCCGACGCGGCCATCCTTCGTGATACGGAAAATCAGCCGTTTGTTTACGTGCAGTCGGGCCCCAACCAGTTTGCGCGCCGCCTGGTCACCCTGGGCCAGAGCATTAAGGGCCGCACGCAGGTCACCAGCGGCCTGAAAGAATCCGAGCAAGTCGTCGGCGACGGCAGCTTGTTCCTGCAATTCAAGAATTCCATTCAGCACTAGGAAGAGCGCTCCGGAGACTTCTCGATGATTCATCGCATCGTCCAATTCGCTCTTCAGCAGCGCTTCCTGGTGCTGATGCTGACGGTGTTAATCGTCATCGCGGGCGCCTGGTCCTTCCGCCAAATGCCGGTGGATGCGTATCCGGACCTCTCGCCGCCGATGGTGGAATTAATCACCCAGTGGCCGGGCCACGCCGCCGAAGAAGTCGAACGCCTCACCACACTCCCACTTGAATTAGCGATGAACGGTTCACCGCGCCTCAAGGTCATGCGCTCGATCTCGCTCTACGGCCTCTCCGACGTTCGATTGACCTTCGACGAAGGCGTCGACCCCTACTTCGCGCGGCAAATTGTATTTCAGCGCATCAGCGACGCCACGCTGCCACAGGGTGTAACGCCGAGCCTGGCGCCGCTCTTCAGCCCCAGCGGTCTTGTCTACCGCTATGTTCTCGAGAGTCCGGACCGCTCGCCGATGGAGCTCCACACATACGAAAAATGGATCATCGAACGTGTGTACAAGAGCGTGCCCGGCGTGGCCGACGATTCGGGTTTTGGCGGGCCCACGATGGAGTACCACGTCCTGCTGGATCCCGTGAAACTTTACAACTATCACTTGCCGGTCGTGCAGGTGCTTACAGCGCTGAACGCCAACAATTCCAACACCGGTGGCGGCTTTTACACCCAGGGCGGGCAGTTTTACTACGTGCGCGGCCTGGGCCTGGTGAAAAGCACTGAGGACATCGGCGAAGTAGTAGTCGGAAGTTCCAGTGGCGTGCCCATCCGCATCAAGGATATCGGCCGCGTGGAAATCGGCCACGCGCCGCGTCTCGGCATCTTCGGTTTTCAGACCAAGCAAAAGAAGGATGACGACGCCGTCGAAGGCGTCATCCTGATGCGCCGCGGCGAACAAACCCAGAACGTCCTCGAAGGCGTCGAGAAAAAAACCGACGAGATCAACAAAACGCTCCTGCCGCCGGACGTAAAAGTCCGCCCCTACTATGACCGCAGCGATCTCGTCCGCATCACCACTGACACCGTCGAAGGAAATCTTCTTCGCGGCATGGTTCTCGTCCTCATTGTTCTGATTTTCTTCCTGGTGAGCTTCCGCGCCGCCATTATCACCGCGCTGACTATTCCGCTCGCTCTCCTCTTCGCGTTCATCTTCCTCAACCTGACGGGCGAAGCCGCGAATCTCCTTTCCATCGGCGCAATCGATTTCGGCATCATCATTGACGGCACCATCGTGATGGTGGAAAACATCTACCGCGAGCTCGGACTCCGCCACGGCACCGAATACAAATTGACCGACGTCATCCTCGCCGCCGCGCGCGACGTCGATCGCCCCATTTTTTATTCCGTTGCCGTCATCATCGCGGGCTACCTGCCGATCTATGCGCTCACCGGCCCCGCCGGTAAACTGTTCCACCCCATGGCGGACACCATGGGATTCGCGCTCATCTGCGCGCTTCTTCTTACGCTCACCGTTGTTCCCGTGCTCGCCTCCTACTGGTTTAAGAACGGCGTGAAGGAAAAACAGAACCCCGTCTACAACTGGATCCGCGATCAATACGCGGGTCGCTTGCACTGGTGCCTCAATCACCCCGCGGTCACTCTCATCGTGGCCCTGGCGATTTTTGGCGCCACGCTCCTACTCGTGCCGCTCATCGGTGGAGAATTCCTGCCGCATCTCGACGAAGGCGCAGCATGGGTTCGCGCCACCATGCCGTACACGATCTCATTCGAAGAGGCGGCGAAATTCGCCCCGCAAGTCCGCGACCTCCTCATCAAGTATCCGATGGTCACGGTCACCGGTTCGGAGCTCGGCCGGCCCGACGATGGCACCGATCCCACCGGCTTCTTCAATTGCGAATTTTACGTTGGCCTGAAGCCTTACAACGACAAATCGTGGTCCCAATCCTCTATCCACACGAAAGAACAGCTCATCACGGATCTTCAGAACAAGCTCGACTCTTATCCCGGCGTGATTTTCAATTTCACGCAGCCCGCCGAGGATGCCGTGGACGAAGCCCTCACCGGCCTCAAGAGCGCTCTGGCTGTCAAAATTTTCGGCCCCGATCTCAACATCCTGGAGAAAAAAGCCGTCGAAATCAAGAATATCCTCGACAAAACTCCGGGCTTCACGGAACTCACCGTCGTGCGGGAACTCGGCCAGCCCAGCCTGCTCATCGAAGCGGATCGCGCGAAAATCGCGCGCTATGGCATCAACATTGCCGACGTCGAAGCGGTCGTGCAAGCTGCCATCGGCGGCCAGGCCGCCACTCAGGTGATCCAGGGAGAAAAATTGTTCGACCTCGTCGTGCGCATGGACCCGAAGTTCCGCTCCGACGCCCACGAAATCGGCAATCTGCTCGTTCCCGCTCCCGCCGGGCAGCAGATTCCACTTTCCGAACTCGCCACTCTCAAGGAATCCACCGGCGCCTCCTTCATCTACCGCGAAAATAATTCGCGCTACATCGGCATCCAGTTTTCGATCGAGGGGCGGAATCTGGAAGGCATCGTCAAGTCCGGCCAGCAAGCCATCGCCAAAAAAGTGAGCCTCCCCGAAGGCTACCGCCTCGATTGGGGCGGCGAGTACAGTGAATTGCTGGATGCCAAGGCGCAGCTCTATATCATTGGGCCGCTCGCAATTTTTCTGATCTTCCTGATTCTTTTCGCGCTGTACGGCAACTTCAAATTCCCGGTCACCATCGCCCTCGGCGTAATCCTCACCGAACCAGTCGGCGCCCTGATCGCGCTGAAGCTCACTCACACGCCGCTCAGCGTTTCCAGCGCCCTCGGGCTACTAGCGCTTCTCGGCGTCTCCGTCGAGACCGCCGTCATTCTGGTCAGCTACATCAACAAGCTCCGCCTCGAAGGTAAAAACGTGCGTGAAGCCACGCTGGAAGCCTCGTTGCTCCGCTTGCGTCCGATCATGATGACCGCTCTCGTTGCTTGCCTGGGACTTCTTCCCGCCGCCATGTCCACCGGCGTCGGCAGTGACACGCAAAAGCCCTTCGCCATTGTCGTTGTCGCGGGGCTGCTCTCCCGCTTGTTCCTCGGCTTCTTCGTAAACCCCGTCCTCTACGAACTCGTCGCCCGCGAAGGCGACGTCCTGCAAGTGTAACTGCCTCGCTTCTCACTGGCCCCGAGCCCGGACGTGTGGTAGAAGTTGTCCCACGAAAAGGGTCTGACCTATGGCAAAACTCAAAAACAGTGGCATTCCTCGCCGCGATTTTCTGCGCAATGTAGCCGCGGGAGCGGCGGTACTCGCTACGTCGCCAAGCACTCCGGCAAAACCGCCGGCACCCGAACGCGGAACAATTCCTCCGCCGGCGATGTCGCCGGCAGCCGAAGTCGGAACGCCCTCTCCCGCCGAAGTGCTCACCGCGGACCGCACCGGCTCCGACTTCATGGTTGATGTCATCAAGTCGCTCGGTGTCGAGTACATCTGCTCGAACCCCGGCTCAAGTTTCCGCGGGCTTCACGAATCGGTGATCAACTATGGCGGAAACAAGAATCCTGAATTCATCACCTGTCTCCATGAAGAATCCGCCGTCGGCATGGCGCACGGCTACGCAAAGATTGAGGGAAAGCCCCTTCTGGTCTTCGCGCATGGCACGGTCGGCCTGCAGCACGCCTCGATGGCCGTCTATAACGCGTATTGCGACTATGTTCCGCTAATCGTTATCGGCGGAAATATTATCGATGCCACGAAAAGAATGCCGCCCGTGGAATGGACGCACAGCGTGCAGGATGCCGCGGCCATGCTCCGCGACTACACGAAATGGGATGATCTTCCGATCTCGCTCCCACAATTTGCGGAGTCGGCCGTCCGCGCTTACAAAATCGCCATGACGCCGCCAATGATGCCGGTGGTGCTGATTGCCGACGGCGAGCTGCAGGAAAATCCCATCCCCGCCGATGCAAAACTGAGAATACCGAGCCTCACCTTGGCAGCGCCCCCGCAAGGAGACTCCGCCGCAGTTGCGGAAGCAGCGCGTCTGCTTGCCGCCGCCGAGAATCTGGTTTTGATCGTCGACCGGGCGGCGCGCACCGCGGCCGGCATGGCACTTCTCGTGGAACTCGCCGAAACGCTGCAAGCCCCGATCGTCGACATGGGTGGTCGCTTAAATTTTCCCACTCGCCATCCCCTGAACCAGACCTGGCGGGCGCGCGAAGAAATTTCAAACGCCGATGTGATTCTCGGCCTCGAATTGGCCGACTTCTGGGGTGCCATTCATTCTTACCGTGACCAGATGGAGCGCACCTCGCGGCCCATCACCAAACCCGGTGCAAAGCTGATCAGCGTCAGCTCCACCGGCCTGTTTTTCAAAAGCAATTACCAGAATTTCCAGCGATATCCCGAAGTAAACCTGGACATGGCCGCCGATGCCCAGGCCACGCTGCCATCCTTGATCGAGGCCGTGAAAAAGCAGCTCCCCGCCAACCGCAAGAGCACTTTGCAGGATCGTGGTGCGAGACTCGCGGCCGCGCATCAGCAAACCCTCCAAAACTCCCGCGAAGCGGCCACGTATGCGTGGGATGCAAGCCCGATCAGCACCGCCCGTCTTTGCGCCGAACTCTGGGCGCAGATCAAAGACGAAGATTGGTCGCTGGTCTCCACCATTAACTTTGTCAGCCGCTGGCCCACAAAGTTGTGGACGTTCGACAAGTATTACCAGTTCATCGGCGGCTCGGGCGGCTACGGCATCGGCTATGGCGCGCCGTCAGCAGTCGGTGCGGCTCTCGCAAACCGCAAGCACGGCCGCTTGTCGGTGAACATCCAGTGCGACGGTGATTTGATGTACGCTCCGGGAGTTCTCTGGACCGCCGCGCATCACCGCATTCCGCTGCTCACCATCATGCACAACAACCGCGCCTATCATCAGGAAGTCATGCAGGTGCAGATCATGGCGGATCGTCACAGCCGCGGCGTGGATCGCGTAAAGATCGGCACCGCGATCGACGATCCCGGCATTGACTACGCAAAGCTTGCGCAAGGCCTGGGCCTCTATGCGGAAGGCCCGATTTCCGATCCCAAGGAACTTGGGCCGGCGATTCGCAGGGCGCTGGATGTCGTCAAACGCGGAGAGCCGGCGCTGGTAGACGTTCACACGCAGCCGCGCTAGAGGATGGAGATGACGGCGAACAAAATCCGCAGCTATATTGCATTTGCGGCCGCACTTGCGGCCATGCTGGTTGCCGTGCAACCCAATGAATCTCGCGCAGCCCGCAGCCAAGAGCCGACCAGCAAAAGTTCAACTGGTAATCCACAGAAGGGAAAACTCGTCTTTGAAAATCTCGGTTGCAACAAATGCCACGGCTCGGAAGGCGAAGGTGTATCCGGCGCTGGTCAAAACGCCGGCGTGCCGCGAATCGCTTCCACTTCGCTGCCTCTCCCAGCCTTCGTTCAGTTGGTTCGCAAACCGAAAAACCTGATGCCACCGTTCGGCAGCGAGAGAGTGTCGGACTCGGACCTCGCTGACGTGTATGCCTTCCTGCAAACGCTGAAGCCTTCCGCGAAGCAAGAACCTTCGGCTGCGGCCAATTCCGGGAATGGCCAACGCCTATTCGTCAGGGACGGCTGCTACGAATGCCACGGTTATCTGGGACAGGGTTCCACATCAACCGGAGGGACACGCCTCGGTCCGCCGCAGATTCCGCTTTCCGCCTTCGTCAGCTACGTACGCGAGCCAACCGGCCAAATGCCTCCTTACACCGCGAAAGTGATCTCCAACGAAGATCTCGCCGAGATCTACAATTTCCTGAAATCCGTTCCGCCACCGCCGCCGCTAAAAACAATCCGCATCCTGAATCAGTGATTCTTTGGTTTCGGAGTTAGGCTCGCTTCGCAAGTAGTTCTGGCAAAGCCTTTTCCAGGCAATACTCCGGGCGGCGAAAGAAATCCGGAAGCGCACTCAGACGCTGCTGCAGCTTTTCAGGTTGATCCGCTCTCATCGTAACGTGCCCAAGCTTTCTCCCGGCGCGCGGCTCCTTGCCGTAAAGATGCAAGTGCGCGTTCGAAACGTTAAGCACTTCCGCGCTTTCCGGAATTTCGCCGATCAGGTTGATCATCGCGGAAACGCCCACCGCCGCCGTCGAGCCCAGCGGCATCCCCAGAATCGCGCGCAAATGATTTTCAAACTGGCTGGTCACCGCCCCTTCAATCGTCCAGTGGCCGGAATTGTGAACCCGCGGCGCCATCTCATTCGCCAGCAACCGCCCGCCGACTTCAAAAAACTCGATGCACAAAACGCCCACGTAACCGAGCGCCTCGAGCACCTTCCGCGCCGCGTCCTCCGCTTCCTCCTGTAGGCTTGCCGTCAGGTTCGGCGCAGGAGCCAGCGACAACCGCAGAATCCCGCCGCGATGGTGATTCTCAATCAGCGGATAAAACGCGATCTCCCCGCCGCGCCCGCGCACGCCCAGAATCGAGACCTCTCGCGTGAACGGCACAAATTTTTCCAGGATCAGCGGAACATCAGGCAACTCCAGCCGCGTCTTCTCCACGTCATCCGCCGTTCGCAGCAGCCATTGCCCTTTGCCGTCGTAGCCCATCCGGCAAGTCTTCAGCATTGCCGAAAATCCAACCTGTTTCACGGCCGCGTCCAGGTCTTCCCTGTTTGCAATCTCGGCGAACTCCGTCGTCGGAATGTCCAGCCTGCGGAACAACCGCTTTTCCCGCAGACGCTCTTGCGCCTCTTCCAGTGCAACCGCGGGCGGATACACCGGCACGCGTTCCGCCAGAAAGTTCGCCGCCGCCACCGGCACATTTTCAAATTCGTAGGTCACTGCTTCAAGCCCATGCGAAAATCTTTCAAGCGCCTGCTCATCATTGAAATCGGCCGTAACTCGATTGGCGATGCGGCCCACCGGCGCTTCAGGCGAAGGATCCAGAAACCGGAAATGCAGGCCTAGCGGATAACCGGCCAGCGCCAGCATGTAGCCGAGTTGCCCGCCGCCAAGGATGCCGATGGTCATTTCTTTTTCTTCCCGGAAAGTTGCGCGTGCACCGCGTTCAACGCCTTCCGTGCCGCGGCGGCCGGATCGGGTTGCGAGAGAACTTTCTTTGTTTGCGCGATCCGAAACGCGCGCAGCGCATCGCGAATCGCCTGGTGCTTACTCCCCAAAATCGCCGCGGCCAGCAGCGCCGCGTTGATCGCTCCGGCCTTTCCGATCGCCAGCGTGCCCACGGGAATGCCTCCCGGCATTTGCGCGATCGAAAGCAGTGAATCTAATCCCTTCAGCGCCTTCGATTCCACCGGCACTCCCAGCACCGGCAGCACCGTCTTCGCCGCAGTCATTCCCGGCAAATGCGCCGCGCCGCCCGCGCCGGCGATGATCACCTCGATCCCGCGCGTCTCGGCGGTCGAAGCGTATTCGAAGAGCAGGTCCGGCGTGCGGTGCGCGGAAACGACGCGCGTCTCGTGCGGCACGCCCAACTCCCGCAGCGTGTTCGCGGCGTGCTCCATCGTCTCCCAATCGGACGTGGAGCCCATGATAATTCCCACTAGCGGGGCCCCCGATTTTTTTCCTGCGGCACTCGGTTTTTTCATGCGCTCAATATTCGTCCTGGCGTTTCTCCGCTCCTACAAAACAGAACGCCGGCCGCGCGGCCGGCAGCACCCGGAAAGAAGCCCCATTCTACGGTCTTTTTTATCGCGATGCGACTTTTCTGCGTTCCTTCCACGCGTGCCGTAATTCACCCACCAGGTACAAAGATCCTGTAATGAAAATAGCGTCCTCCGGCCCCGCCTTCGCAAGCGCCGATTCCAGCGCCTGCTCCGCATCCTCGATCACCACAAATTTCTTCGCGTGGTCACCAGCCATGTCTGCAAGCTGCCTAGCGCTAACAGCCCGCGGCGTCCCCGGCTGCGTGAAGATCACTTCCTGCGCGTGCGGGAAAAGCATCCCGGTCACTTCATCCACAGCTTTGTCGCGCATGGCTCCAAAAATCAGGTATACCTTGCGCCCGGCAAAATTCTCTTCCAAAAACCGCGCCAACTCCCGCGCCGCGCCGGGGTTGTGCGCCCCGTCCAGATACACATCCGGCCGCGTCTGCAGTCGTTCCAATCGCCCGGGCCATTCGGTTGTCGCGATGCCGTTCACAATATTCTCATCGGTAACGCGGTAGTTGCGGCCCTGCAAAATCCGCGCAGCCGCAACGGCATTCAGGGCATTCTGCAGTTGAAACCGCCCGGCGAGTCTTGGTTCCAATAAGTAGCTGCTCCCACTCGCGATTTCCACCGCCGTGGCCCCCGCAAAGCCGTCTTTGATCTCCTCGCCTTCCATGCGATACGCTTCGGCTGTCTCCACTATCGGGCAGCGAAGTTCCGCCGCTCGCTGCTGAAGCACGTGGTGCGCCTCCCGCAACTGCGCCGCGAACACCGCCGGCACATGCTCCTTCAAAATTCCTGCTTTCTCGCCTGCAATTTCCCGCAGGGAATGTCCCAGAAAATTCTCGTGATCAAAATCGATGCGCGTGATGATGGACACCACCGGCGCCACCACATTCGTCGCGTCCAGCCGCCCGCCCAGCCCCACCTCAATCACCGCGAAATCCACTCGCTCCCGAGCAAAAACCTCAAACGCCAGCGCCGTCACGCACTCAAAGTACGTCGGATGCGCGCGCAGCTTCCCTTCCGCCAGCAATTCCTCGATCACCGCATGGATGCGCGTAAAAATCTCCGCGAATCGCTCATCCGCGATCTCTTCTCCGGAAATGCGGATGCGCTCGTTGATCCGTTCCAGGTGCGGCGAAGTGTTCAGCCCTGTGCGGAAGCCCGCCTCGCGCAAAATCCTTTCTAGAAACGCCGCGGTCGACCCCTTCCCGTTCGTCCCGGCAATATGCACGCTCGGATACGCACGGTCCGGCCGGCCCAGCCGTTCAAGCAAGATGGTGATGTTTTCGAGACTGAATTTTGCAGCGGCCGCCTGCGTAGGCGCCGCCAGTTCGCGGCCCAGGGAAAGTAAATAGCGAACGGCGCTTTCGTAATTCATTTCAGGAGGTCAGCAGGTCGATCGCGCTGGAGATGAAGCCCTTCATGTCCTTGCGGTGCACCACGGCATCCAGGAATCCGTGCTCCAGCAGGAATTCCGAGCGTTGAAAACCCTCCGGCAACTTCTGCCGAATGGTTTGCTCGATCACGCGCGGTCCCGCGAAGCCAATCAGCGCGCCGGGCTCCGCGATATTCAAATCGCCGAGCATCGCAAAGCTGGCTGTCACGCCGCCAGTGGTCGGATCCGTCAGCACCGAAATGTACGGCAATTTTTCCTCGTCCAGCCGCGCCAGCGCCGCGGACACCTTCGCCAATTGCATCAGGCTGATGGTGCCTTCCATCATGCGCGCTCCGCCCGAACACGACACCACGATCAGCGGCTGCCGCGTCTCCATGGCCATCTCGATCGCGCGGGTCACTTTTTCGCCGACCACCGCGCCCATCGACCCGCCGATAAATCCAAATTCCATCGCGCAGCAGATCACCGGCTTGCCGTTCAATTGCCCTTCGGCGGTGATGATCGCGTCATTCATGCCCAGTTTTTTCTGCGCCTCTTTAATCCGCCTGGCGTAGGGCTTGGTATCCACGAATTTCAGCGGATCGGTCGAAACCATCCCCGCGTCGTGCTCCGTCCACTTGCCGTCGAACAGCAGTTCCAGCCGCCTTTTCGCATTCACCCGGAAATGAAATTGGCATTTCGGGCACACAAACAGGTTCTCTTCCAGGTCCTTCCGGAACACGATCGCGCGGCAGGACTCGCACTTCATCCACAGCCCTTCCGTGCGCACCCGCCGCTCTTCCGGCGGCGTCACCTGGTCGATCGATTTTTTGTCCCGCTTGAACCACGACATGGAAAGTATTTAGTCCTTAGTTCTAAGTTTGTAGTTTTCCCTGCTCACTTCTCCATCAACCATGCTGGAAATCTCACCACGACCTCTTGCTTCCTATTATCTGATCGCTGCTCGCTGTTATCCGCTCACAAACTCCCAGCCGTAAGCCCCGCACTCAATAATCAATCCCCCGCTGCGCCAGTATACCCTTCGTATACGGGTGTTTCACTTCCTTCATTTCCGTCACCAGGTCCGCGGCCTCCACCAGCTTCGGATGCGCGTTTCGCCCCGTGCAGATCACGTGCACCTGCTCCGGCCGCCCCGTCAGCGCTTCCACCACTTTTTCCGCGTCCAGCATTTTGTAGCTGATCGTGTAATTAATTTCGTCCAGCACCACCAGATCGTAGGTCCCGCTGTAAATCGCCGCGCGCCCTGATTCCCAGCACTCTTCCGCCATCCGGATGTCCTCCGGATCGGTTTCCGCCCCGCCGATTTTCACGAACCCGCGCCCCATCGGCCGGATTTCAAACTTGTCGTCGCCCAGCATTTTCGCGGCGTCCAGCTCGCCGTAGTGCCACGAGCCCTTGATGAACTGCACCATCAGCACGCGCAGCCCCTGCCCCACCGCGCGAAACGCCGTGCCCAGCGCGCAAGTCGTTTTGCCCTTGCCCGGTCCGGTGTAAACGATCAGCAATCCTTTTCCTTCCGGCATAACTCCGCTTCCTCGTCTGGCGCGCGATGTATTGTGGATGATTCAAGTCTGCGGAGTTGCACCAGAAACGTCAAGTTAAGGCGCGGCGAACGTCCGAATGGAACTCATTCCTGAAGATGAGAATTGCTCGTTTCAGATTCCGAGGCGCATGACCATCTCGTGTGCGACGATTCGCGCGTGCTCCATCGCCACTTCGCCCAGCGACTGCTTCGCCGGGGTTTTTCTGTCTTTCAATACGATCCACAGGCCCGGCCGGTACACTCCGTCGTCCGAAGGGCAGATCGCGCCCGTCAGTTGAGTAATCTCAAAATCGGGAACGTGGGAGAGTCCCAGGTCCACCAAATGCGTGGTGTTCGGCAAGGGCGGTGGGTTGCACATGAGTTCCGTGAGCACGCCACGCGCGTCGTCCACCAGGTCGCGGAACCCCTGCGACACCAGCAGAGCATCGATGTCCCGCGGAGTCGGCTGCTCGACCTGCTCCAGATCGTAGTCCGGCAGCGGCTTTTCCAAGGAAATTTCAATCGCTACTGAAGGCTGCTCTTTATCCGGCGAAATGCGTATGGACATAGTTTTTACCGCTGCACATCATTTCACGGAACGCCGCAAAACGCACCTGCCGGAGGGGCAATTCATCACCACAGCCCGCGCACACCATCTACTTGGGATACGGGCTCCCCGACAAAATCGCAAACGCCCGGTAAAGCTGCTCCGCCAGCATCACCCGCGCCAACTCATGCGAATAGGTCATCGCGCTCAGCGATAGTTTCTGTTTCACGCGTTCCCGCAGGTTGTTGGGAAACCCATCCGCATCTCCGCATACGAAAATCACCTCGCGTATCCCGCGGTCCCCCTGCTCCCCCAGCCACTTCGCAAACGCATCAGAGTCATACACCTTGCCGCCCGCATCCAGCAGCACCGAAACCGCCGCACGGTTCGCGTCCAGCCGTTTCAGCGCCGCCGCCGCGTCCCGCACTTCAACCATTTCAATGGGGCACGACCTCGAAACGCGCTTCACATAATCGTCAAGCGCCGCAACCATCTCCGGCCGCCGCGTTTTCCCCAGCATCAGCAGGCAAATCTTCATCCCGCGAGTCTACCCTTCTCCTAAGCCGGGCGCCCCGTTTGCTTTCTCATCTTTTTCTTAGGGAATCCGGCAACTTCCCATCTATGATTGCGCAGCGGCCGCCCTGCGTCTTTCCGGCTCATGTCTCAAAGCGAAATCAAGTCGCCTGCCTTCCGCGCAGCAGAACTTCGCAGCGAACGCGTCCGCATTTTTGGCGTGCTTGCGTTCCTCGCCATCCTGGTGATGGTGCTCTTGATTCGCGTCTTCCTGTTGCACAACACGGTTCTCAACCCACATCCCGTCTGGAATCTGGTCCTGGTCGCCGTCATCGGTCTCTATGAGTACCTCATGCTGCGCCTGGTCAATCGCGCGCTGCGCAACGATCGCGAATTCCCACGTTTCGTCTGGTTCACCGGCACGATCATCGAAACCTCCTTACCGGGCATTGGCGTTGCGTGGCTCTACACCACCGACTTCGGCTTTGCGTATCGTCCCTTCGCCAACCCCGTCACGTTGCTGTTTTTCGTTTTCATCATCCTTTCGATCCTGCGCCTCAATCCCTGGATCTGCCGCCTGGCGGGCATCACCGCAACCATCAGCCATCTCGCTGCCGCCGTCTATCTCGGCTGGGTCCCGCCCGCTCTCGGCACGCCCGCGCCCGAGACACAAACTGACGTGAGCCACTTTGCCATCATCCTGCTCGTCTGCGGGTTCGTGGCCGGAGGTGTTGCCGGCGAAATTCGCAAGCACGTGCAAGCCGCTCTTCGTGAAGCCGAAACACAACGGAAACTCGATCGCGTCCAGCATGACCTGCAAACCGCGCGTGACATCCAGCAAGCTCTCCTTCCCCAAACTCCTCCCGAAATTCCGGGTTTCACCATCGCTGGCTGGAACAAGCCCGCCGACGATACGGGCGGCGATTTCTACGACTGGGATGCCATGCCCGACGGACGGCTCATCGTTATCCTAGGCGACGTCACTGGCCATGGCATCGGACCCGCGTTGCTCGCCTCTGCGTGTCGCGCTTACGCTCGGTCAAGCTTCGGCGCTAACAAGAATTTGACCATGGCGCTTACGCAAATCAATGCGGCCGTCGCTCGCGATCTTGATTCCAGCCGGTTCGTCACCTTCGCTGGAGTCGCCTGCACGCCCGCCACCGGCGAATTGGAGATATTGTCCGCGGGCCACGGTCCCATCCTTCTCTATTCGGCGGCGCACGACGCCTTCATCGAGATCGAATCGCAGGGCGTGCCGCTCGGAATCCTGACGGAATTTAGCTCCGGACCTCCGACAAAAATCCAAATGAAAAAGGGCGACATCTTCCTCCTGATCACCGATGGAGTTGTGGAATTTGAGAATCCAGCGCAGGAAGAGTTCGGAAAGCTCCGGCTGAAAGAGACGGTTCGCGCCTCTCGCACCTTACCTCCCGAGGAAATTATAAAGTCGCTTTACGACGCCGTCCTGGCCCATTCTAACGGCACCCGGCAACAAGACGACCTGACCGCCGTCCTCATCAAGCGTGTCTAGCCAGCCGTTCAAACAGAATTTTCTGTGAATCGCCTTCGCGTAGCAGCCACCTTCAGATGGCCTCTCTTGTAGCTACAGAAGCCGCCCTATCCCGCTTTTTCCGAAAGCTCTTTCCGCCGGTGCGTTTCCGGCTCGTCCGGCAGCACCAGCGACGGCGCCTGCCTCCACAACCGCTCCAGATCATAAAAACGCCGCGCCTGTTCGCCAAACACGTGCACGATGAATCCGCCAAAATCCAGCAGCGCCCATTCCGCCGACCGGCGCCCTTCGCGGTGCTCCGGCGAACGCTTCATTTCCTTATACAGCGCGTCCTCCACCTCGGAGCAGATGGCCTGCAACTGCGGCGTGCTGTATCCCGTGCAGATCACGAAATATTCCGTGAACGCGCTCAAGCCGCTCAGATCCAGCACGGTAATCGCGCCCGCTTTTTTCTCCTGCGCCGCTTCCACAGCGAGTCGCACGCCCTTGGGTAGTTTTTCGAATCTCACCGGTACAACCTCTGTTTCAAAATATATTCTTCCACTCGCGCGGAGACCAGCCCGTGTATCGATTGCCCGCGGCTCGCCTTCCGCCGAATATCGGTAGCGCTTACTTCGCTGGCCACGTTCTCCAGCAGGTACACCGTCGTCTTATCCAGCCGCGCCACAATCGGCGAGCCGTGCGCGACGGTCTCCTCTTCCTTCTCGCGCTTCGAGTCCCGCCGCCCGTGCAGATCGGGAGGAATCACCAGCCGCAGCGCCTCCAGCCGGATGCCCGGCCGGTTCGCAATTACGAAATCGCAAAGTCCCAGCAGCGTTTCGTATTCCTTCCACATCGGAATATCCAGAAATGCATCGGCGCCGATGATGAAAAAAATCCGGTCGCCCTGGCCGTGATACGCATGTCGAAAATACCTAACCGTATCCACCGAATAGTGCAACTGCGTCCCGCTGAAATCTTCGCCCGCTTCCGCCAGCGACGGCACAAAATGCGGATGCTCGGTGGCCGCCAGCGCCACCATGGCGAAGCGGTGCGGAAACGGCGCCAGGTGTTGTTTCAGTTTATGAGGCGGACGGCTCGCAGGAATGAAATGGACTTCGTCGAAATTAAATCGCCGGTCTGCCGCCCGGGCTACAGCCAGGTGGCCGGAATGGATGGGGTCAAACGAGCCGCCAAAAATTGCAATCCGTCTTGGATGGTGTTTCGCCGCCGTACGGTTAGCCTGCGCAGTCGTCAATCCGCCTCCCGGATGTTCCCCAGCTCAATTCTCTCACGAAATCCTGCTTCCGGGACCCGCATCATTCCTCGATATTTTCCTGCTCATCCAAAATCTCGACGCCTTCTGAATCCTCTACTTCATCAACCTCAGTTGCTTCCTCAACTTCAATATCTTCGTCATCCAGCGATTCCTTCGGAATCTTATCCAGCGCGTCGGCGATTCCCCGCACAAGTTCTTTCACGCCATCGCCCGCCGCGGCCGAAATCGCATGGAATTCCAATCCCTTTTTCTTGCAGAATTTCTGCAACTCTTCGAGCTTTGCCCGGTCCGTCGTGGCATCCAGCTTCGTTGCCACCACGATCATCGGCTTCTCCAGCAGCTTCTCGCTGAACGCCCCCAGCTCGCCTTCGATAATCTCAAACGCCTTCACCGGATCCATTTCCGCCATGTCGCTCGTATCAATCAGGTGGACCAGCAAGCGCGTCCGCTCCACGTGCCGCAAAAAGCGAATCCCCAGGCCCGCCCCGCTGCTTGCGCCTTCGATCAACCCCGGCAGGTCCGCCACCACGAACGTCCGGCCCAACTCCGTCCCATGCCCGCCCGTTCCGCCATCGGCATTCACCACGCCAAGATTTGGCTCCAGCGTCGTGAACGGATAATTCGCAATCTTCGGCCGCGCCGCGCTGATCACCGAAATCAGCGTGGACTTCCCCGCATTCGGGAAACCCACCAGCCCAACGTCCGCCAGCAGCTTCAACTCCAGCCGCAAATTCCGTTCTTCCCCAGGCTCGCCTTCTTCCTTTTCCCGCGGCGCCTGGTGCCACGGCTTCGCGAAATGCTGATTGCCGCGCCCGCCGCGGCCGCCTTGCGCCACCAGCAAGCGTTGCCCCGGCTGCTTCAAATCCGCCAGCAGCACATTTCCGGTTGCATCAAAAACCAGCGTGCCCACCGGCACTTTCAAAATGGTGTCGTCGCCCGAAACGCCCGAGCAGTTCGAACCTTCGCCGTGCCGCCCGCGGTCCGCCTTGAACTCCCGGTTGTAGCGGTAACGCAGCAGCGTGTTGTCGTTCGGATTCGCTTCCAGGTAAATGCTGCCGCCGCGCCCGCCGTCTCCGCCCGACGGCCCACCCCGCGGCACATACTTCTCCCTGCGAAACGCCACGCACCCGTTCCCGCCGTCCCCCGCCTTCACGGAAATTTTCGCTTCATCAACAAACATTCTTCACTCTTCTCTGCGAACTCTGCGGAATCTCCGTGTGCTCCGTGCTAAGAACTCTTCTCTTTATCTTCCGGTGCAAGATCACCTTCGCCCCAGTTTTCACCCAAAAAGAAAAAACGGCCCCGACTCGCGCCGGGGCCGCTCGAATGCCTTCGGACTTAGTTCGCGGCCTTTGCTTCTGCCGCCGCCGGTGTCACGCTGATGAAGCGTCCCCGGTTGCCCTTGTCCTCGAACTTCACGTAGCCCCGCACCAGCGCATACAGCGTGTCGTCCTTGCCCTTCGCCACGTTCACGCCCGGCTGATGCCTCGTGCCGCGCTGCCGGATCAGGATCGTACCCGCGTTCACGATCTCCCCGCCGAACCGCTTCACGCCCAGCCTCTGCCCGTGTGAATCGCGCCCGTTGGTCGACGAGCCGCCGCCCTTCTTATGTGCCATGACTCAATTCCTCCATGTAGGCGCCGGGCTTTAGCCCGGCCAGCCCAATGTAGCGGCCGATCTTCAGATCGGCCACTCGAAAACCCGTAAATTTACAGCTTGATCTCGCTGACCTGCACGGCCGTATAGTTCTGCCGGTGGCCCCGCTGAATCTTGTACTGGTTGGTCTTTTTGAACTTCAAAACGGTGAGCTTCTTCGCCCGGCCCTGCTCCACGATCTTTCCCGTGACGCTGGCGTTCGACGCATCCGATCCCGCCATAACCTTCTTGTCGTCGGTGTGTACCGCCAGCACGGTCCCGAATTTCACCTGCTCGCCCACATCACCCTTAACCCGCTCAATGCGGATGGTGTCGCCCGGTGCGACACGATATTGCTTTCCCCCGGTCTGTATAACGGCGTACATCTCTCCTCCAAAGCCTAAAGGCAAACCACAATTATACTTGCCCACTCCCAGTACCGTCAACGCGCTTCTTGAATAGTCACGGCACAGCTTCTGGGAGCGTATAATGGGCGCCATGAAGCGCGGGGAAGTGGTCCTTCTTTTGTTCCTGCTTGGCGGATGCCAGGATAACCGCGTCGCCAATCTTGAAAGGCGTGTTGAACATTTAGAGCAGACCATCCATCAACTCGAAGCCGACCGAACTAAGGCCGCAGATGATGATTCAGCAAGGCGGGCAAAACTTGAAACGTGCGTGGCGGATGCGAATTCTGCCTTCCAGACAGATATGGTCAGCAACGGAACCAAGCAGCGGAACGGGTCGTACAACGTTCCGGTGCCAGTTTTGGAGCAGATGGAAAGGAGGAAGCAAGGCAAGATTGAGGAGTGCAGGCTTCTCTATTCAAAATGAATTTATCGGCTTCCAACTAAGAACACGCGGCTCGACATGCGCGATGTAGCCGCTGTCCTCAGGCTGGATTGACGAGACCTTGAAGCGCCGAAATTCCTTTTCCACGAACGCCACTAGGTCCGGTTCCGTATAGCCGAACACAGTTCCAGTGTATCCGTTCGCGTCTGGGAACACTTCGCACTCACTGTCCAAGGCTCTTCCTTTGGCTCGGGCAAATAGACCTCGCCAGCAATCGGCTTCGCGATAGAGTGGGAGATGTCCGAATCTGGGGTCCGTTCGTTCAACGAGTTCCATAATGTCTTGAAGTATAGCACGCAATTTGGATTACAATTTCGTCTGCTATTTCGTCGCTTCGGTCTTTGCTAATATCACCGCTGCATTATTTGAGGCTAACGAGTCGTAGTAGCTCACCAAGCGTTGCGGCTCATCCGCTTGATACTTGCCCAAATTGTGGGCCCAGCGGAATCCAATGGGCTCGTACCAGAGCTCAACCTCGATGTGGAACGGACCCGCGGATGGATCCACTGCCGGTGAGTAGCGCACCACGCTTCCTTTGTCAGTGAAGTTAGGATCCTCGGCGGCATCTCCCGCCACCGCTATGTCCTTTTCCGCCGTACTCTTGTCGAAGCCTTCGGGCAGAAGGCGATTGTCCTTGAGGTACCCGACAGCGGCGAGCAGTCCGGTGGTGACGTGGCCCTCTGAGTCCCCCAGAATCGGCTCGTATATCTGCACCTGATCGCTCTTGGTGATCTCGCGATAGTGCGGCTCAAAGCGCGACGGATCGGCATCATTATCATTTCCCTGAATCGAACCGTCGGGATTTAACGCACCGGACTCGAACACAGTCCGCCCGTTGCGGTCGTGGATTACCACATGCAGCCACACGCGCCGTGAAGGATAGGCTGTTGGCAGCTTGTGTCCGGTCAGGTTCTCGACCAAAACATCAATGTGCAGCTGGCCCTCACTCTTTTCCACATCGCGAATGCTCACACGCGCGCTCTGCGACTGAAGGAAGTTGATCGTCCGCTGTGACGCGGCGGTGAGCTCATCGGGCAGCGCGGCAACGCTCAGGTCCTGACGATAGTTGCTGAGCATGCGCTGCATCAAAAAGTTTGCGCCGACAAAGTAGTGATGTCTTGCACCCTGACGAGGCTGTCCGAAGAGGGAGGTCACCGGAGTGTCGCCTTGCACTTCAGGCATGTGGCACGACTGGCAACTGCTCTTGCCGGCATAAGCGCTATGCTGCCACTCCTGGTAAGGCATCTGCTCAGGCAGTTCACCAACGGCCTGGCCGCCCTTGCCGCGGGCGACCGTGTACAGGGTGTGGCAAGTCGCGCAGAGAGCTGAATCGCGAATTTGCGTGGCCTCGCCGGGAAGGTAGCCTCCGGTGGAGCTCTGCATTACGCGCTGATGGCCTGCATCGATAACGAAAGGCCCATGCTCGGGGCGCTGATTCGGGACTTCCGGTGGATCGATTACGAAATTGCCAACGAAGCTGGCTCGAGTGCCAAGGTTCTTTTTGGAGATCTGGTGACACACCGAGCAGGAAACCCCGTCCACCGCTTCGGCATTGCCCTTATTATCGGAATCGAACGGGAGGCGGGAGAAAAGCTCCGCCTTCTTATCCTGAATGCGCGCTTGATATTCCACGATCGGCATGTGGCAATGCGAGCATTCGTCCTGGATGACAACGCTTGATTCAGGATGGTCAAGCGTCTCCCGCCGCACACTCGCCTGCCAGTATGGGTCGCGCGAGGAATTCGCCATGATGCTCGACCGCCAATCGAGGCCGATGGAGAAGTCCTCGCCCGCTTTCGTCTTCATGCCGTTGTGGCACGCGACGCAGCGGTCGGAGGTCTGAAACTTCGGCGGCGTGGACGATGACTTCTTATTGCCTCCGCGTACCAAAGTCGCGGAAGCAGTCAACAATGTCAGAACAGCGATCGAGCCCCATAGAGTCCTCTGCATCACCAGCCCTCAGTCAGCTTTCCGTCGCCCCAGTCCCAAAGGATGTAGAAGACAACCTGGCTCTGGCGGCCCGCGACGTTAGTGAACGGCTTGCGAAAACCGAGGCTTGCGCGAATGTGTTGCCTGCGGCTGATGGTGACTTGCATCTGCGGGACCACGTCCCAGTTGTTCCTTGCTCTGTCCACCAGATCGCGGCCGGCGACGAACTCGACCATCGGCGACCATTGGCGGCCCAGGCCGTGATCGGCAGCAAAGGTCTGCCCGAACGCCGTGCGCCAGAAAGCCGTCTGCGGCGCGATGTCCGTATGGCGCGGTAACTCGGCCCCAGCTTGGAACTGGATAAAGGTATTGGTGGGGAACAGTTGGCCAAAGGAGGCGAAGGTCTCAAACGTTGTGGTACCCGTGCCGAAGCCGCGCTGCCTGTTGCCGCTGGGCACGATCACCCCCCCAAACAGGCTGAGGATTGATCCGGTCCTCAGGCTGGACCACATTTCGCGTTTGATGCCTAGCGTCGCATCCCCTACGCCGCCATACCAGGTATGCTTCTCGTCCTGGAACAGAAATGGCACGTCTACCTCAAGCTGGTTGTGCATGCCGAAGCGCTGTTCGTGAATGATGTGACTGGAGACTCCGGGGGCGCCGTGAGCGTTCACCTGGGTGGTCAACACTTCCTCATCTTCCGGAAATGCCTTTTCCGTGACCTGCGGGAGCGGCAAATTGAGTTCGCCACGGGCCCAATGATCGTTGCGGCAGAAACTCCGCAGGTAGGCGATTAGGTCATCGATCTGATCCGAGGTGAGCAGTTCGCCAAAAGCCGGCATGATTTGCGAGAAGCCGCGAGACGGCCCGCCATGGAGAATCACGTCTTTCCACACCGAGTTGGGCTCGGGCGTGGTCTGATCGCAACGCGTGAAATCGGGAAAAGTGTCGGGACGTTGGAACTCGGTCAGCGTCTGCGGCGCGCCCCTGCCGTCGGCTCCATGACAGGTAATACATCCTGACTTGTAAAGGCGCCCGCCATTCTTAACATCGTGTGAACGCTGCCTGATCGTTTGCGACCGGATCGTCTGAGAGAAGAGAAGGGCAATCCCCACAAAAAGGATCAAGGCAACCGAGGCGCGTGCTGATCGGTCCAACCCATAAAACCGAATCTCGTAGTTATCCTGTGCCCGCGCCCCGCGAGCGCCAGCCATTCTCTGGAAAAACACCACTACCGCCCAAATCCAGCTTCGCTTCATCCGGCCCCTCTGGAAACACAGTTGGATAGTGTCCTATAAATCCCTTTGGATGTGGAATAAAGCTACCCAGGTTACAGTTTTTTATTGAAGTTGTCCGCATGGCCGCCAAAGCATCAAGCGTGCGGATGCGCCTTATCGTAAATATCCATCAATTGCCGGATGGACGCGTGCGTATACTTCTGCGTCGTCGAAAGCGACTGGTGCCCCAGCAGCTCCTGAATCGCCCGCAGGTCCGCGCCATCGGCCAGCAGGTGCGTCGCAAACGCGTGCCGCAGCGAGTGCGGATGCAAATCCCAGTTCACATTCACCAGCTTCACATACTTCTTGACGATCCGCCCGACGCTCCGCTGCGTCAACCGGTCTCCCCGGTAATTCAGAAACACCGCATCCGCGCTGGCCCCGCGCCCCGCTTCCTCGCTTTCCTGCAGCAGCGAATCCCTCACCGGCCAGTACGCCTTCAGGGCCTGTGCCGCCTTTTCTCCGTACGGCACGATGCGCTCCTTGTTGCCCTTTCCGCGCACCCGCAGCATCTGCTCCTTCTGGTCCATATCCGCCAGGTTCAGCCCCGTCAACTCGCTTACGCGCAACCCCGCCGCGTACAACAATTCCAGAATCGCGCGATCCCGCGGCAGCAGCAGCCCATCTTCAGGGATCCCGGGCGAAACTCCAGGCCTCCTAACCGCCGCGGCCTCGGCCCCATCTCGTTGCCTCTTCCGCCCGTCGCTCCGATCCGCAATCTTCCCTGTCCCCGCAAGCTGGTTCAGGAACCCATTCATCTCTTCCGCCGAAAGCACCGCCGGCACGCGTTTCGGCAGCTTTGGCGTTGCCACCAGCCGCGCTGGACTATCGTTCAGCCTACCTTCCCGCACGCAATACTTGAAGAACGACCGCAGCGCCGCCAACTTCCGCGCAATCGAACTTTTCTCCAGCCCGGTCTCGTGCAGGTGCGCAACAAACTCCCGAATCATGTGGTGGTTCACCTGGCCGAGCTTCGGCGTCTCCGTGCCCGGCGGCGTCAGGAACGCCACGAACTGCCCAAGGTCGTTCCCATAATTCACCAGCGTGTGCGGCGAGGAGTTCCGCACCGAGCGCATGTACTCGATATATTTTTGAATCGTCGGCTTCATCCCGCCCCGCGTTCACTCCCTAAAGTATAGATACACTTCCGCGCGCAATTGGTTTTCTTGGTGGGGTTGTTTCGTATTAAGTCAGGCCCTGGTGGAGTTTTCCCGGGGCGCCCGCTCAGCCCTTTACGCCGACCGGTGCGGGATCTTCCGCAGGCGCCACCACGGGCTTTTCCGCCGGCTTCTCTTCCGGCGCCAGCTTCTCCCAGTCGCATCCTTCTTTAATGCAGGCATGCACCGTGCCGATCTTCGTCTTCTTCTCCACGATGAACGGCGCGCCGCACTTCGGGCACGGTTCCGCCATCGGCATGAACGGCGTCGTGAAATCGCAATCCGGGTAACGCGAGCAGCCATAGAACACGCGGAACTTGCCGCGCCCGCCTTTCCCCATGCTGCCGCGCTTCACAAATTCGCCTTCATTGCACTTCGGGCACTTGATGCCCATCGTGATCGGCCGCGTGTACTTGCACTTCGGGTACCCCGAGCAGCCGATGAATTCTCCAAACCGTCCGTGTTTCTTCACCAGCCCGTTTCCGTCCAGTGGGCACTTTTCGTCCAGCGGCTC
>JGI12635J15846_10000733_pt1 | contig 28395 bp, 23 predicted proteins | sample BlaSpr_A8_OM2_M2_FD_15846 | JGI IMG/M metagenome (IMG submission 15846)
CAGGCAGGAGCCGAGCAGGAGGTCACCTGATTAAGAAAGACTAGCCACCCGAAACCGGCGAGACAAGTTACTGCGGGTCGAAAGCGAAGGGCAGCTCTCCCATGCCAGTTCTCGGTGAGAAGCGCGCGGCGGCTACTGAGAACTGACGACTGACAACGGAGAATGGAAACTTTCAAATGTTGCTTCCGACGGTACACCACCTCAGTGCGGTTGACGTCGCCCTCCCTTTTTTTGTAATCTGCGCTTACACCGGAAAGGAGGTGGTCGGATGATAAGTTCTGATTCACATAGTAGAAATACCAGACCAGGTGAGGTGGCTGAGTCTTAGGGCGGTTGCTCTAAGCGGAGTTCTCGAGGAACCTTTGGTCGGGGAAATCGAGGACAATCTCTCGCAAACAATCCGTGACTATGGGCTGAACGAGTAAAGTTCTGATCCGCCGGCTACAAGCTGTGTCCGGCACCGGAACGAGCGAGGGGCCACGAGAGTGACCACCTCAGTCAATCCCAAACAGTCCACCGGGCAGCCCGCAGGTTGAAAAGCTTGCGGGCTGTTCTCATTTGCAGAGAAGGGCATGATCATTCCTGCTCGGCAGGCGCAAAAAAGACGAGCACTTCCAACTCTTCCCGAATGTCGTAGAAACGATGCTCCACCCGGGCCTCGACGAAAATCACCGAACCCGCACGCAGCTCGTGATGGTCCGATCCGATCTGCATCCGCGCAAGCCCGCGTACGACGTAATACATCTCATCTTCGCGGTGAGGTTTCTGAGGATCAGTTCCGCCCTTAGGTACAACATAAACGCCCACGCTCATCGCCGGAACACGGAGAAACTCAAAGTAAGATTTGCCTTTCTCCCCGCGCCGGCGTGAGAGATCGTCGATATGGAAAAGCTGGGGCATGCTGGAAACCGACAACTGAAAACTCTCCTACCCCACCGCTCCGCGAAAAAAAATGTCCGTGTACTGCTGCACTATCGCCTCCCCCGTCAGGGGTCCATCCGGCTTGTACCACTGGTAAATCCAATTGATCATTCCGACGAGCGCCAGGGCGGCGGCGCGCGGCGTTACCGAAGACTGTGAATTGCGCCTGCGCTGGACGTCGCGCTGAACGTCGGCGATCAAGTGCTCGACAAAGTGCAAATAATCCTTCTTGCGCGCATTGATCTTGCGCCGCAGTGCCGGCGGCAGCGGATGGTTCTCGTGCAGCATCACCGTGATCTCGCGATCCTCAGGACTGAGCACGACTTCGATGTGCAGGCGGATCAGCGTGCGCAGCCGCTCTTCAGTTACTTCAAAGCGAGTCACGTCAGCGCGAATCCCGTCGGCTCGACTAACGTCGCTGCGCCCGGCGCCAGTACTCGCTCCCGCTGCCGTTCCATCGATGCGTCGCACCACATTGATCACCCGCCCCTCGGTGATATCCATGGCATGCGACATGATGTGGAACAGAATCTCGTCCTTCGACTGGAAGTGGTGATAGAGGCCGCCCTTCGAAAGCTTGAGCGCCGCCGCCACGTCGTTCATCGACGTTGCGTCATATCCCTGTTGTTGAAACAGGCGCGCCGCCGTGCGCAGGATTTCCTGCCGAGGTTCGAGGCGGGGTTCGTGACGAGAATCGACCGCAGCTTCGCGAAGCATCACAGAGATGGTATCGCGGAAACAGCTTTTCCCTCCACTAATATGACTTCACGGAATGTTAATTCGGGCGGGCGCTCCGGTGCTTGGCAGAGGGCGCGTTCCGAGGCTTTGCCGGACCTGATGCCAGCGCGCTGTCTATCGCAGTTACGTTGCGGGTGGGATCGGAGGATGAGTCGGCTCCCGCGCCCAGCCGCAGAACTCTCCGTCCAATTTCTTTCGCGGCGGTCGCCGAAGTATTCCGAAGCTGTCCCTCTAGCGCCGGACGCTGGCGTAAGAGATGCCGGACGAGCCGGGCTTGCCTGTGCCCTTCGTAGAAGCGTCCGTCTTCCAGAAAATCGAAGCGAACCTTCTGCAATTCGTCTTTGAGCTCGAACCTCGCAGAGCCATGCGCGCCGCTCCGCAACCGCACAATTCGCGACGAAGCACGGTCGACCACGCGTGCGAGTTCAGAGCCGAAGTCGTGCGCTCGATCCTGGCGCAGCCGCAGTTTTGCTTTTTCCGCGGAGAACCAGGTTGGATTGCGATTCACCTCCTGCGGCGCTTCCCGTCGAGTTACTTCGCAAAGGTAGGCGGCTACGGCGGGTTCGGAAACGCCTGTGTCGGGCGCGTGGCGACGGTAGCGCGCGAACGGAATTTCCTCGATCCGGCCATGCACACCCGCTTCTTCAAAAGCCTCTAGGGCAGCGGATTGGGCGAGCGTGACTCCCGGTTCAGCTCCGCCTTTAGGAAAAATCCAGCGTCCACCGCGAGTCTGTACCAGCAGAAATTCGATGCCGCGCCCTCCGATTCGATAACAAACGGCGGCGACCTGCTGCCGTCTTTTCTGCTTCACTGGCGCGCGCAGGACTTTAGCAGAAGCCCCCGATCCCATGGCAGTAGAGTGCGCGATGCCATCCACCTCTGCCTAGAGCCCACCTTGGTTCACGCGGGTCGGTTGGCGCGCTAGCTCGCGATGCCCGCCGGGAATCCTTCTACGTACTTGTGCGAATGCCGAAGCCTTGGAGAAAGTAGTCGTGCGACATGAGCCGTCGGACGAGCGTTCTGAATGTTGCACGAAGCGTCAGGGAACATGGAATCCGTACCCGGGCATCGCTTTAGCGATGCCGTAGATTGCAGAATGTCGATGTCCCTTTTGGGGGCTGGCTAACTGCGAAACGGAGTCGGTCTTTTGGACAGCTTGTATTGCCTTCGCTGCAGCCGTGAGCTCGAGGCCGGCCAAAAATCTGTCGCGGTCTACCTCTTCGCGCAGACAGTCGGAGTGAGGCCGCGGCAGAAGTCTTCGGCGCAGCGCATCGGTTTCTGTCCGCAGTGCTCGGTTTCGCTGGCCATGGGCCCGGCGCCCGAGGGCGCGCTCAACCTCGCCGCCTGGCAAATGATTCGCGATATAGTAGGCGCCGATCCCGCGCTCACCGAAGCCGCATGGGAAAGTCTGCACGGAGTCGAAGAAGGGTTGCTTCCCTCTACTGGGACCAACGGCAACGCGCATCCTACGCGCGCCGGAGCCTACTTCGAGTTTTGAAATCCGCGCACGATTTGAGGCGCTCACCGTGTGGCGGCACTATCCTGGTGTCACTATCCTGGTTGACAGCACTAATCGACCTGCGTAGGATTTCTGAAACCGACTGATCGGTCGGTTTCTGGCCCGCAACTTGAATTTTTTATTCCAGCCAGCGCTATTTATAGGTCGGTTAATAACAGAAGTATTAAACCCATCAAATTCAAGGAGTCTTTCGTGGCCACAGTCTTTTATCAAAACGATGCCAATCCTGCCGCGTTGCAGGACAAAACGATTGCCGTCTTTGGCTATGGATCGCAGGGGCACGCGCAGGCGCAAAATCTCCGTGACAGCGGGTACGACGTCATCATCGGACTCGATCTCGAGCGCGGTTCCGCGAAACAGGCGCGCGCCGATGGCATGACCGTCCTCGCTCCGGCGGAAGCCGCCAAGCGCGCCGACTGGATTCAGATTCTTACTCCCGACGAGACGCAAGCCGAGTTTTATGAATCGGCCATCAAGCCGCATCTGCGCAAAGGAAAAATTCTCGGCTTCTCCCACGGCTTCTCAATTCACTTCAAGACCATCAAGCCTCCCAAAGATGTTGACGTGGTGATGATCGCGCCGAAGAGTCCCGGCCATTTGCTGCGCCGCGTCTATTCGCAGGGCGGAGGTGTGCCGTCGCTGCTCGCTATTCATCAGGACGCGAGCGGACGCGCGCGTGAATTTGCGCTGAGCTATGCGCACGGTATCGGCTCGACCCGCGCCGGCGTGTTGCAGACGACCTTCCAGGAAGAAACCGAGAGCGACCTCTTCGGCGAACAGGCCGTGCTCTGCGGCGGCCTTACTTCCCTGATGCAGAAAGGCTTTGAAACGCTGGTCGCCGCCGGCTACGCCCCCGAGATTGCGTACTTCGAATGCGTGCACGAGATGAAGCTGATCGTCGATCTGATCTATGAAGGCGGCCTGAGCCGCATGCGCTATTCGATCTCGAACACCGCCGAGTATGGCGACCTCACGCGCGGCGAGATGGTAGTTGGAGAGGACACGCGCAAGGCGATGAAGAAAGTGCTGAAGCAGATCCAGAGCGGCAAATTCGCCGAGGAGTGGATTAAAGAAAATAAGAAAGGCGGCAAGAAATTTGCCAAGCTGCGCGAAGCCGCGAAGCAGCATCCGATTGAAAAAGTTGGAGAGCAGCTGCGCGCCATGATGTCGTGGCTGCCCACCGATAAGAAGAAAAGCACCGAAGCGGCGAAGCCCACAGGACCGAAAGTGGTGAACGGCTAGCAAGGAAGTTCTAATCGGCTCATCGGCTGATCGGGCCAGTCGAAAATCAAAGGCACTTGAACTTAAAAGAGCCGATGACTCGATCGCCCAGGACGATTTCTGCATTCAGCTACACTGTCCGCGTTACTCTCATGACCACCGACCTCAAACATCGCAGTCGCTACATCACTGACGGGCGCGACCAAGCTCCAGCGCGCGCCATGTATAAGGCCATCGGCTTCACCGATGCCGATCTCGCGAAGCCTCTGATCGCTGTTGCCAACACATGGATCGAGACTATGCCCTGCAACTTCCACCTGCGCCGTCTCTCGGCGAAGGCGAAGGAAGGCATTCGCGCCGCGGGCGGCACGCCGATGGAGTTCAACACCATCGCTATCTCCGATGGCGAGACCATGGGCACCGAAGGCATGAAGGCATCGCTCGTGAGCCGCGAGGTGATTGCCGATTCGATCGAGCTAGTTTGCCGCGGACAACTCTTCGACGCAGTAGTGTGCATCGTCGGTTGCGATAAGACGATTCCGGCCGCAGCCATGGCTCTGGCCCGCATGAACCTTCCCGGCATCGTGCTTTATGGAGGGACGATCGCCGCTGGGAAACATCACGGCAAAGACGTGACCATACAAGATGTGTTCGAAGCGGTGGGCGCGAATGCAGCGGGCAAGATGAGCGATGCCGATCTGCTGGCGCTGGAAAACGTCGCGTGTCCTGGGGCTGGCGCGTGCGGCGGCCAGTACACGGCAAATACTATGTCGACGGTGATGGAATTGATCGGCCTTTCGCCGATGGGCTTCAACAGTATTCCAGCCATGGACCCGCGCAAGGACGAAGTGGCGTTTCGCTGCGGCGAGGCGGTGATGAACGTTCTGAAAAAGAACATTCGTCCAAGCGATATTCTGACGCACGCAGCGTTCGAGAATGCGATCGCGGGTGTTGCCATGACGGGCGGCTCGACCAACGCCGTTCTACATCTGCTGGCGATCTCGCGCGAGATGGGATTGCCGCTCGACATCGATGACTTTCAGCGGGTCAGCGAACGGACTCCCCTGCTCGCCGATCTGAAGCCGGCGGGCAAATATGTCGCGGCCGATGTGGATGCGGCCGGCGGCATTCCCTTGATTGCCAAGCGCCTGCTCGAAGGCAAGTACGTAAACGGCTCGGCGATGACGGTCACTGGCAAGACCTTTGCCGAAGAGGCAAATGCGGCGAAAGAAACAGCTGGGCAGATGGTGATCGCTCCCCTGAGCAAGCCGCTGAAGGCGACGGGCGGACTCGTCATCTTAAGAGGCAACCTTGCTCCGGGCGGCGGCGTGGTGAAGATGAGTGGGCATGAACGGAGCTCGCATACCGGCCCGGCGCGCGTTTTCGATTCCGAAGAGGCGGCGATGCAGGCGGTGACCGGCAAGCAGATCAAGGCCGGAGACGTAGTGGTGATCCGCTATGAGGGGCCGAAGGGTGGGCCGGGGATGCGAGAGATGTTGAGCGTGACGGCGGCGATAGTTGGCGAAGGCTTGGGGGAAAGCGTCGCCCTGATCACCGACGGCCGCTTCAGCGGTGCGACCCGCGGCCTGATGGTCGGCCACGTGGCTCCGGAAGCCGCTCTGGGCGGCCCGATCGCCGCCATACTCGAAGGCGACAAGATTACTATCGACACCAAGGTCAGGAAGCTAGAACTGGAAATTTCCGACGCCGAGATTGCCCGCCGCATGGCGGAATGGAAAGCTCCCGCCCCCCGCTACAAGACCGGAGTCTTCGCCAAGTACGCAGCGCTGGTGAGGTCGGCGTCCGAAGGGGCGATCACTACTCCAAGAATCACTTAGCGGGCCCAACCTCCGCAACAAGACGCGGGAGGGTGGGGCACCCGCGGCTTCTCTAAAAAGCCAACAATTCGCGATCAAGGTTCCACGTGGAACATTTGTGGTTATGTTATTGTACGTATAAGTCTATACACATACGGGTCGCACCGTCCCTCTCCCCGCCCCATTGAGTGGGGTTACAACCGTAATCGGGTCAACGATCACTTTCCTGTTTTCTTGCGCCGCTTTGTGCAAAGCTCTGAACGGGCGTACGGCAGGATGCTCACGCCCGGGGGCGAAAAATAAAGTGCTGGTCGCAATCTTCGTCGTGCTCGTGGTTGTGCTTATGGGCTGGAATTTTGCCCGCATGTATAACTTTGAGACTGACTATCGCTTTTCAGGTTATTTTCAGGGCAAACGCTATGAATGTGTTCTCGGCGGCCTAAATCAAGAGCATGGAACGATTTGTTTTATTGGTACGGATGAACAAGGGCTTTACCTTTTGCCTCATCCTAAGCCTGCTTTCTCGTGGTGGAAGCAGCGTCGGCGACAAGTTCTTAAGAAAAGCCTGTTGATCCCGTGGAGAGATATTAACTGCCGGGCAGGAAGAGTGCTGCTCAAAGATTGTATTTGGTTTGATCTCCCGCCGAGAAAGATCTATCTGTACGTACCTAGAGATATTGGCGAAAAGCTGCTTACGGATGCTCGAGTTATAATTCCAGTCCGAACTTAGCAGAGCGCAGATTGGCAGACTGCCCTTCGGGCAATGCCGTGCAAACAATGAAGGGCGACCTCTCTGAGAGCAGGACGCCCGGTCCATATACACTTATCGCGATATACCTATCGCGGAGGCTTCTTTTCCTCCTTCGCGGGGGCTGGCTTGCTCTCCGGTTTTGGCGCGCTCTGATGTTCGGGTTTTGGCGCACTGGCGGCGTGTGCTGGAGCAGGCCTACTCTCCGGACGCTCCGCTTTCGCATGTTCGGTCTCAGTCGGCTTAGGCGCCTTGGGTTCCGATTTCGCCGTACTTTCATGAGGCGCAGCCACTGGCTTGGATTCCGCAGACCGCGAAGAGGCACGTTCGGACTTTGCCGGTTTGGAAGCCTTCGGCTCGGACCTAGCTTCGGACTTTTCCTCCGACTTTGCTGTCTTGGCTTCGGTCTTTGCTTCCGATTTTGCTTCCGTCTTTGATTCTGACTTGGGTTCGGACCTGGGCTCCGTCCGGGCTACCTTTTCGTGGGCAGCGGTCTTCGTTTCGGCAGAGCGCGGTTCGGCAGATCGTGCAGTGGTGTGCTCAGACTTTGCCGGCTTGGATGACGCCGTGTGCTCAGTCTTCGTCTCGGTTTTGGACTCCGTTTTTGCCGCTCTTTCATGCGTTGCAGCAGCATGCGCCGTGGAGGCATGCGTCGCCGGAGCGCGGCTGCTTTCCGCGCGCTCTGACTTCGCGTGCTCTGTCGCAGGCCGCTTGGTCGCCGCCCTCTCTGCGCTTCCCTTTTTCGCATTTGTGCGATTCGCTGCCGTCTTGGTGTAGCTGGGACCGCCGGCTCGAGCCCTCACTACGCCGCTTTTGAAATCTCCCGGCTTCGCGGTTGCCGCTATGGAAGGCCTGCCGTGATTCACCGAAGCTCGCAGGCTGCGATCGCCAGAGGCGGCTCGCTGATGCTCGGTTTGCGCGGAGGTCATTGCGATGTGCCGCTCACTCGCAAACCTTTCCTGTTCCGCGGTCGGTCGGGCCCTGAGTCCGCCGGTGCCACCGTTATAGCTGACACGGTTTGTGCTCATGTTATTGACGACGGTCTTCCTGTACGTGTTGTGGATGATGGTGCGGTTCACGTTCATGACCGAGGTGTTGTAGTAGAAATTGTTGCCTTGCCAGTATCCGCCAGCGAAGCCGGTGCCGATGTAGCCGAATCCGTAGTTGACGCCGCCGTAAAATCCGATATTCGGGCCCCAGTATCCGGCGTTCCAGAGAAATGCGCCGTCATTCCAACCCCAGTATCCGGGCGTCCACAGGAAGCCCACTTCAGGGGCTTCCACCCAAGTTCCCGGAACCCAGTAATAGTCATCATAATCAGCGTCCCATGCCCAATAGCCGGGCGTCCAAAGATAGCCTTCGCCAGGACAGATCGGTTGGGTGTAGACCGGCAAAGCCGGTGGTGCAATGGTGATGGATACTCCGATACCTTGCGCAAAGGAACGGCCCGGGATGGCCAACATCGCGAGTGCAAGTAACATGCAACCTAGTAAATACGCCGAGCGGACAGAAGTCGTTTTTATCATCTCTTCACCTCTTCCTTGCTTCGAATTGTCAACCGATGAATGTTGGCTGAGAATTTCAGCCAAATCTGAGCAGACATGCACATGCCGGATTTAATCTTTATGCCCGGTAATTCACGTGCGGGCTTCTGTCCGATGTGCCGCAGTGGGGTTTGGTTGCTCCGAGTGAACTAGCGGAGGAGGAGACTACAGCGTCCACCGTATGGTTTCTACGGTGATGGAGGATTTTCCATGTGAACTCTGTGGATTGGATCAAAACTTTATGTGCGGTGCGTTTGTATCCGGTTAATACCCCTCGAGGTCATTCGGTTCTATCGGGGCGATATTACAACAGTGAGTCTAGCGAGTCGGACTGGCAACGGGGGACTTCAGATTGTACTTGTGCGGCACAAAGATCAGATCACTTGGATATGATGCGGCGAACTTCAGACCCAGTCTCGGACCGAGAAAGCCCTCCAATTCGGGTTCCAGACCTATGGTTCGATAGTTGGGATATCCCGGCGCAAGAGCTCTGTCTCGCAGCAAGAATTGAAGTTCGGCCCCACCTTTGACGCGGGAGGTGATAGCATCTGCGCCGAAGTCTGGCAGTTCGATTTTAAAAGTTCCGTCGGCCCCAACCTCCGCAGTAGCTATCTCGGCGATCGACATGAAAACACCTGCGCCAGTCCGACATATGTCTTTGCAGACGCTAAAGAAGCCACCGAGCGGACCAATGTAGTCTACGGATATTGCGGCCTGGATGCCCCAATCGACTTGCTGAAGCCGTCCGAGCAGCGTGACGCTCTTCGTCTTGTCACATCCGTAGGGCACTACGACACTCGATGCTGAAAGAGCGATATCGAATTCTTTCATTTTGCATCCGGGTGCCCAGACCAAGGCCTTGAATTGATCAACGGCGTAGCCGTCTACGGACGCCTCAATTTCATAGAACGGAGCACCTGAAGGAATATGGCCAAAGAGTCGGCCGGGGCCACCCAGGCCAACTTCCCTGTGTTGAACACCGGGACCAGACAGGCTGTATTCGAGCCAAACATCCTAAGGGAACGCCTTCGCCGAAGCTAATCTTGAGGCGTGGAAACTGAACAGTCGGACTCTGAGCAGTTTGAGTGACCGGGAGTGATGCGAACAAGAAAAAGGCGATCGCGGCCACACTCCGCTGAATCATGGGCAAAATAATACGCTGAATGCCGTAGATGATGTAGCCGGGCGTTGCGCTTAGAACCCCATAGGTTGCGAGCTCAGGTTCCGGCATTTTGGCAGATCGCGGTTAAAACGCTTTGGACACTCTCGTTGGCGCATAACCCTTGCCCTTGGATACACTGCTCTTCACTTAGCATGTTCACTTATTTAAGGAGCGATCCATGTTCAGGTTGATCGTACGGTTTCTCGCCATCCTTGGGGCTTTGGGGCTGATCGGGTTGGCCATCGTCGTGGTGGCTGTAATTGGCTGGAAGGGTAAGGTTCCATCCAAGACAATTCTCGAAGCCAACTTTGAGCAGTCGTTTTTGGAGGATGCTCCAAACACTCCTTCGGCGCAATTGATGATGACTCACAAACCGACGCTGCGTGACGTGGTCGATGCGATTGATCGCGGAGCTAGCGACGACCGCGTGGTTGGGATGATTGCGAAAATCGGCGCGGCTCCGATGGGGATGGCGCAGACGCAGGAGTTGCGGGACGCGGTGCTGAGATTTCGGGTGCATAAGAAATTCGCGGTCGCTTACTCGGAAACCTTTGGCGAGTTTGGGCCGGGCAATGGAGCTTACTATCTGGCAACGGCCTTCGATCATATTTATCTTCAGCCTTCGGGAGATGTTGGTCTCACGGGGATCATCATGGAGTCTCCGTTCATCAAAGGGACGCTATCGAAGCTGGGGATGACTTTTCATGGCGATCATCGCTACGAGTACAAAGCGGCGCTCAACTTTTATACCGAGTCGAAGTACACCGATGCGCACAAGGAGGAGATGACCGCGATTATGAATTCGTGGTTCAACGAGATGAAGGATGGCATCTGCCAGGCGCGGCAGATTGCGCCGGAGAAGTTTGAGGCGGTGGTGGATGCGGGTCCTTATCTGGGCAAAGAGGCGGTCGCGGCGAAACTGGTGGACGCGGTTGCCTATCGCGACGAGGTTTATGGCGAGGCGAAGGCAAAGGCGGGCGGCGGAGCGGAGTTGCTTTATCTGGATAAGTATTTGAGTCGCGCGGGGCGTCCGCACGACCACGGGAAGATGATTGCGCTGGTGTTCGGCGTCGGCGATGTTACACGCGGGGAAAGCGATTACGACCCGGTGCAGGGCACGCAGAGCATGGGCTCGGATACGGTGGCGGGGGCGATTCGGGCGGCGGCGGATAACAAAGACGTGAAGGCAATTTTGTTTCGAGTGGACAGTCCCGGCGGCTCTTATGTCGCTTCGGACACGATCTGGCGGGAGGTGGTGCGGGCGCGGCAGGCGGGGAAGCCGGTGATTGTATCGATGGGAAATCTGGCGGGATCGGGCGGATATTTTGTGGCGATGGCGGCGGACAAAATCGTGGCGGAGCCGGGGACGATTACCGCCTCGATAGGAGTGCTCGGCGGGAAGATGTTGACCAGCGGGCTGTGGGACAAAGTTGGGCTTTCGTGGGATGAAGTGCATCAGGGTGAGAATGCGACGATGTTCACGGGAACACAGGATTACACGCCGGCGGAATGGGCGCGTTTCCAGGCGTGGCTCGATCGCGTATATGTGGATTTCACCAGCAAGGTTGCGGATGGGCGCAAGCTTTCTAAGGATAAGGTGCTGGAGATTGCGAAAGGGCGAATCTGGTCGGGGCAGGATGCTAAAGCTCTCGGCCTGGTGGATGAACTGGGCGGCTACGATACGGCGCTGAAGCTGGCCAAGAAGGCGGCGGGGGTTCCGGGGGATGAGGAGGTTCGGGTGGTGGTGTATCCGCGGCCGAAGGGTTTTCTGGAGGGCGAGCTTGAGTGGCGGAGTCCGGACAATAGCGAGAAGGAAGCGGTGGGGCAGACGATGGCGCGGATTCTGGAGACCGTGCAACCTGTGGCGCGGCAGCTTGATGCGGCGGGGATAAAGGCCCGGAATTCGGGTCAGGAGGACGTGCTGCGGATGCGTCGGCTCGGCAGCCAGCCGTAGATTGGCGTGTGCAAAGGCGTTCACCACAACGAGCGCTCTCCATGAAGGAGAACCGTGCCACCAACTATTTGTTGTTATACTTCGTGTTCTTCATCGACATCCTTATCTTCATCGCTTGACGGGGTCGACTTGTAATCCTGAAAGGGAGGCGCTTATGACGGACGACGCTAAGAAGGATGCGGTTTCTCGGCGCGGATTTTTGGGGATGGGGTCGGCGGCGCTGGCGGCTGCCGGACTGATATCGACAGCGAGTGCGGCGGGGCAAGACCAGAAGCAGTATCCAACGAAAGACAGCCGAAGCGCCAGCGCTCCGGGACCGGGCAATCCGGCGCTGGACGCGCAGAATCCGGATTCTTTCCTGCCGCCGCCGACCGACGCGGGCGGAGTGCAGACGTTTAAGTATCCGTTCGGGCTGGCGCACAAGCGCATGCAAGAAGGAGGATGGTCGCGCGAAGTTACGATACGGGAACTGGCGATCTCCAAAACGATCGCCGGCGTGGACATGCGATTGACGGCGGGCGGAATACGCGAACTGCACTGGCACACGGCCGCTGAGTGGTCGATTATGCTCTACGGAAATGCGCGCATCACCGGGCTCGACGCGGAGGGCAAGAGCTTCGTCAGCGACATCACGGAGGGAGACTTGTGGTATTTTCCGACCGGAATTCCGCATTCCATTCAAGGGCTCGGCCCGGACGGGTGCGAATTTCTGCTCGTGTTCGACGACGGGAACTTTTCAGAGTACGAGACCGTGCTGCTGACCGACTGGATGGCGCACACGCCTCACGACGTGCTGGCGGCCAACTTTGGCGTGAGCGAGCAGTCGATGGACAAGATGCCGAAGAAGGAGAAATTTATTTTCCAGGCTCCGGTTCCGGGTCCGCTGAGCGACGATCGGAGGGTGTCTGCTGGCGCCCTGGGTCTGTCAGCGGAGGATTTCGCTTTCCGTACTTCACAGCTACCGGTCACGAAGCGGACTAAGGGCGGCGAAGTTAAGATCATTGACTCGAGCAAATTCAAGGTGTCGACGACGATTGCGGCGGCGATTGTGACGGTGCATCCGGGAGGAATACGCGAGTTGCACTGGCATCCGAACGCCGACGAATGGCAGTACTACATGAGCGGCAATGGACGAATGACCGTGTTCGCTACGGGCGGACGGGCGCGGACCATGGATTTTCAGGCGGGAGACGTTGGCTATATACAAAAGACGCTGCCGCACTACATTCAGAATACCGGCACGAACGATCTGAAATTCTTGGAGATGTTCAAGAGCAGTTTCTATCAGGATTTGTCGCTATCGGAATGGCTGACGCACACTCCGCCGGAGCTGGTGCTGGAGCATTTGGGAATTGATAAGGCTACGCTGGACGCCATGCCGAAGGAGAACGCGGCGGTGTTGCCGAGGTAAAACGGGGGTGCCAACTCCTAATTTGTGGTCAAGGGATACACAAATCTCAGATATGACCATGGTACAATGACCATGAGCATAGGCTTGGGAGAATGTCATGAAAACCATGGCGGCGGGTTCGTTCAAGGCGCGTTGCCTTGCGGTGATGGATGAAGTGCAGGCGAAGCGCGAGGCGATTGTGATCACGAAACGGGGCAAGCCGGTGGTAAAGCTGGTTCCGGCAGATGCGGAGAAGGACGATATTTATGGCTTTCTCAAGGGCAAGGCAAAGATCGTCGGAGATATTGTGTCGCCCGCGCTTACTCGGGAGGAGTGGGGCGATCTCTATTGATCCTGTTAGACACGCATGTTGTGGTTTGGCTGGCACTCGACCCGGGGCGCCTGTCGAAGAAAGCGCGGGCGGCGATTGACGAGGCGCGCCGGGATGGAGATGGCCTTGGCATCTGCGACATTACACTTTTGGAGTTATCCACACTTTTCCGAAAGGGCCGCATTCATCTTGAGGTCAGTCTCGAATCATTTCTTGGTGAGATAGCGGCTCGATTCGTTATCCTGCCGATTAGCGGCCGGGCATGTGCACGCGCCCTTGGGTTGCCGGAAGCGTATCCTGAGGATCCAGCGGATCGCATTATCGGAGCGACAGCGCTCGTTGAGGGGCTCTGTTTGCTTACCGCGGATCGCGAGATACGGCAGTCGCTGGCGGTGCCTACGATCTGGTGAGGAAACCAACCGCGAAGCGGTCATGGGACGATCTTAAAGACCACTCCGCATCCCCCTTCACAGTTGCCCCCGCCTCCCTCCACCGTCGTACCGTAGAGGTTGCCCGCCGTATCGATGGCGACGCCCGCCAAGGGATAGATGCCATCCGTGCCGTCATTGGCGAAACTATGGAGAACCGTCTCCATACCGGTCGGGGTCAACTCAAATACTGTGCCGAGGTCGAAAGAGCCTCCGTACTCCGTTGTGCCATAGAGGTTGCCATTCTTATCGAGGATCAGAGCCGCCTGAGGGAAGATGCCATCTGCGCCACCGGTAAAGCTATGGAGGATGGTTTCGGTTTCGGTCCGACTGAGCTTGAACACGGTGCCTGCGCCAACCGCGCCACCCAAGGTAGTGGTGCCATAAAGATTGTCCTTGGAATCGAGGATCACACCTGCGGCAGGATGAAATCCGTCTTCGCCATTGGCGGTGAAGCTGTGAAGAATTGTTGCCGTTCCGGCTGGAGTTACTTTGTAACCGCGCCCATATTGGACGTGCCTCCATGGAGCGTGGTGCCGTAGAGATTGCCTTTTGAATCGCGGACCACGCCAACCTCCGGGTAGTACCCGACCTCTGGGTTTTCGAGGAAGCTATAGATCACTTTCTCGGTACCCGACGGACTGACCTCGAATACCGTGCCCGCGCCGAATTCGCCGCCATACTGAGTCGTGCTATAGAGATTGCCCTTCGAATCACGGACCACACCAGCCCCAGGAGAACCGCCGTCGAGTCCATTCGTGAAATTGTAGAGTACGGTTCCCGTCCATCCCGTCTTGGTCGGACTCATTTCAAATACAGTGCCGTAGTCACTTGATCCCCCGTAAAATGTGGTGCTGTAGACGTTGCCCTTCGAATCTAGTATCAGTCCTCCGAAAGGGGCAAAGGCAGACTCGGGTAATCCGATGTGTGTAAACGTTCCAGAGGGCGTCAAACTGAAAATTCCGTACGGCGACGTTATGCCGTAGAGGTTACCCTTTTTATCGAGAGCTACGCCCGCATCTGGGCTGCAGGCGAAGTTGCAGTTAGGGAAAGCGTAAAGAATGGTTTCTGTTTGAGCGCGCGCCGGAATAGCGGCTGCCGGCAACAGAATCGACGTTAAGGCGAGCGCCGGGAGCAGTATCTTCAGACAGCGCGCGGGGATTAGCTTCCCAGGCATGAGTTCCTCACCTTGAGATACAGGATTAGATTTTTCGGGACGACGTGAAGTGCATATCCCGGGAAGTCGCAAACACGCCAACAGTCCCCGAGAGAGAGCTCGGCGCGACAACCGACGCGAAGTTTATAGAGTGAGTAACTGTGGCTAATCTAAGTAGATGTTACTGGCACAACTCGTAGCGTGAACAGAGTTGTGCCAGCTAATTCAACATATAACTTCACTCTAAAGGCGTGGCCGCTCCCGTCGTACCTCAACCTCAGCTTAGTCATTCGACCGTTACCGACTTGGCCAGATTTCTCGGCTGATCTACGTCGCAACCTCGGCGGACGGCTATGTGGTAGGCGAGTAGTTGGAGAGGGACGATCTCCAGGATCGCTGACAGTTCTTCTGGCGCCTCGGGGACGAAGAGGACGTGATCGGCTTCTTCGACTATCTCGGTGTCGCCTTCGGTTGCTAGGGCAATCACGATTCCGGAGCGGGCTTTTACTTCTTTCAGATTCGACATCGTTTTTTCGTAACGGGTCATGGATTGCGGACTGGCGGTGTAGCGCGTGGCTATGATGACTACTGGAAGATTCTCGTCGATTAGGGCGTTGGGGCCGTGCTTCATTTCGCCGGCGGGATAGCCTTCGGCGTGGATGTAGGAGATTTCTTTTAGTTTGAGAGCGCCTTCGAGTGCGATGGGGTAGTGGATGCCGCGTCCCAGGAAAAGGAAATCCTGGGCCCGAACGTAGGTCTTTGCTAGTTCTTCGCAGGCTTCGTCGTGCGTGAGAATCTGCTCCAGTTTGCCGGGGATGCGCATTAGTTCCTGGACGGCGGCCTTGGACTGTTCGGGGGTGAGGGTGCCACGCACCTGAGCTAAATACAAAGCGAAAAGATAAAGGGCGGTGAGCTGGCCCGTGAACGCTTTGGTGGAGGCTACGCCGATTTCGGGGCCGGCGTGGGTGTAGACGGTTCCCACAGCTTCGCGCGTGATCATCGAGCCGACAACATTGCAGATGGCTAGCGTCTTCGAGCCTTTGGATTTGGCTTCGCGCTGTGCGGCGATGGTGTCGGCTGTTTCGCCAGACTGCGAGATTAGGAGCGTCATCGTTTCAGGGCCGAGGATGGGATCGCGATAGCGCCATTCGCTGGCGTAATCGACTTCGACGGGGACGCGGGCCAGGTTCTCGATCATGAATTTGCCGGCGAGGCCGGCATGCCAACTGGTGCCGCAGGCGGCAATGTTGATTTTCTTTAGCGCTTTGAATTCGGCTTCGCTGACCTGCATCTCGTCGAGGAAAATGGAGCCGGTGTCTTGCGAGACGCGGCCTAAAGTAGTGTCGCGGACGGTGCGCGGCTGCTCATAAATTTCTTTGAGCATGAAGTGCTTGAAGCCGCCTTTTTCCGCCATGATGGGATCCCAGGTGATGCGCTGGGCTTTGCGCTCGATCGGATTGCCGTCGAAATCTGAAACGCGCACTCCGTCGNCGGTGATGACGGCGAGGTCGCCATCGGCTAGGAAGAAAAGATCGCGGGTGTGATCGAGGAGCGCGGGAACGTCGGAAGCGACAAAAAATTCATCTTTGCCTAGACCGATCACCACGGGGGGTCCGTTGCGGGCGGCCACGATTTTGTTGGGATCGTCGACCGCGATTACTACCAGGGCAAATACACCAGTGAGTTCCTTGACAGCTTTGCGCACGGCGTCTTCGAGAGAGGAACGATGACCGCTGCCGGTTTGGAAGTAGTGCTTCTCGATGAGGTGGGCGATGATTTCGGTATCGGTTTCGGTCGAGAACTTGTGGCCTTCGGCGATCAGTTTTTTCTTGAGCGAGAGATAGTTTTCAACAATACCGTTGTGGACGACAACGATTTTGCCGGTGCAATCGCGATGGGGATGGGCGTTTTCTTCGGTGGGCCGGCCATGCGTGGCCCAGCGGGTGTGGCCAATGCCGTAGGTGCCATCGAGAGGCTTGATACGGATAACTTCTTCGAGATTGCGCAGCTTGCCCTCGGCGCGGCGGATCTCAAGGCCGGCGCCATTGCCAGCCACGGCGATTCCGGCGGAATCGTAGCCGCGATACTCAAGTTTTCGCAAGCCCTCAATAATAACGGGCACGACCTGCTTCTTACCTACATATCCCACGATGCCGCACATTGGCGAATTGGCTCCTTGACGAATAGTTCGGCGGGGGATGCCGGTAACTGCTTGGACGCCTTAAAGGAGCGTCTGGTTTTCGAAGAACTTTCAGCAGCGCTGAGGCGGCGCCTGATACGAACCGCTACGTTGCTCAGCCACCACTAGTCTTCGAGGGAGAAGCGAAACTCTTCAATAACCGGGTTGGTTAAAACTTCGCGCGCGATCCGCTCGACCTCCGCTTGCGCTTCGTCTTTTGTGATGCCGCCGTTGAGAGTAAGTTCGAAATACTTTCCCTGGCGGACATCGTGCAAACTCTTGTAACCGATTTTCTGGAGCGCACCATGGATAGTTTTACCCTGGGGATCGAGCACGCTCTTCTTCAACGAGACGTAAACGTAGGCTTTCATCAACTTACTGATTATACGTTAGGGGTGGAGGAAGAGGACCGCGGTTTTCGTTATAGGGGGTATGAGCACAAGGCGGTTACTTTTGCGGAGAAGAGTCCGTGACTTGTTCGAAAGATGATAGTTGGCGATCCAGTTCGGCGAGTCCCTGCTGCAGCATTTGGCGATGACGGGAGTTCGTAGCCGTTTGTAGTTGTTGAGTCAGTCGTTCGCGGGAAAGAAGCAGGCCGTCGCGTTTGCGGTTGCGCTCCTGCTGGCTGGCGGGAAGTGGAGCGCGGGTTGTTTTCCGCCGCCCCGACATTTCCTCTTGCTGCTGTTCGACCGACTTACTCTCCCAACCGCGCGCCATGGAAGGATCTTACTTGAAGTGGGGCCTAGTACGATGAAGTAGCGAGATATGAACGGTACAGCACTAAGAAATGTCTTGCATGTGACACTTGGATAGAGTAACAATATTGGTCCTGGAGAGCACAATCCCGGTGACGGGTCGTGGAAACCTGAGGGGGCTCCCCTTCCGGGGAGAATGAGATTGGTTCCCAAGTAAAGGAACCAACACCTACGACGCAGATTAGAGAGTCCCGTAGCTTGGCAAGCTGCGATGACCCCCAGTTCCTGCTCAATTTAGGCTGTTACTGTTCGCACTTGACAGGTGCAGGAGGTTTGGCATGTCCGCACGCCCGTTTGCGTTTGAGGGAGAGCCTCGGCCCGACAACGAGCGCTATCGATTGCTGCTCGAGATTACCGATGCTGTAGGGCGAGCCCAAACACTGCCCGAGGCAATCGAGGCCATCTCTGCTCCTGTGCTTGCCCTCACGGGGGGTGACCTGCTGAATCTGTCTCTTTACGATCAACGTTACGGCCACATGAGAACCCGCTATTGGAAAAGGAATGAGGAAAGTGGAGAGTTCGGCCCGCTTTCGGGGGACGAAACCGCAAGCGGCTGGGTTTGGACACATCAGGAGCCGGTGACGATTCCGGATACCGAGCGCGAGGGAAGGTTTCCTGGATTTACGCCGCTGCTGCGCAATCACGGGATACGGTCCTACGTTGCCGTGCCCATGACCACGCCGTCCAGCCGCTTTGGGGCGCTTGCCTTGGGCAAGACTTTCCCGCAAGCCTCGAGCGATGAGGACGTCGAATTACTCTCGCGGATCGCGACCATGGGAGCGATCGTGCTGGAGAAAGACAGAGCGAAGCGCGCGTTTGAGGAACAGCAGAGCCTGATCACAATCAGCCGCGAATTGAGTTCCATTCTGGAGTTGGAGAAATTGTTGCCGGCGGTTCTTTCCAGCCTGCGCAGCATCGCGCGCTACAAATGGGCGGTTCTGTCGCTGCTCGACGAAGATGGAAAGAGCGTGCGGCCGTATGGCGATGGTCCTGAGTTGGAGCCCTTTGTGAACCATGGAACCACCGTTCCCCTCGATCATGCACTCTCCGGCCACTCGATTCAGACACGAGAGGTTGCAGTCTATACGGGGAACGATCTGCGTCAACTGGAAGGGCCACTGGCGAGGGCCCTGTATGAACTTCGGATGCGGTCCGTTTGCAGCGTGCCCTTGATTGCGCGCAACCAAGTGTGGGGAGCGTTGAATGTGGCCGACAAAGTAGAGAATGCCTTCGGGACGCCGGAGGTGGAATACCTGGAGCAAGTCGCCAATCAGGTCGCCATGGCGCTGCACAATGCCCATGCTTATGGCGAGATTAAAGAACTCAAAGATCGTTTGACTCAGGAAAAGCACTATTTGGAGCATGAAATCCGAAGCGCGAACCGGGCCGAGGATATCGTCGGCGCCAGCCCGGCATTGAAACGTGTAATGGACTACGCCGCGATTGTCGCTGACACCGATTCTACAGTCCTGATCACGGGCGAAACCGGGACCGGCAAAGAGCGCATCGCCCGGATGATCCACAGCATGAGCCGGCGGAAGGATCGCAGCTTTATCAAGGTGAACTGCGCCGCGATTCCTACCGGACTGCTGGAGAGCGAACTGTTCGGCCACGAAAAGGGAGCGTTCACAGGAGCGGTGAGCAAAAAGGTCGGGCGCCTGGAACTGGCGGATAAGGGCACATTGTTACTTGACGAGGTGGGGGAGATTCCGCTCGAATTGCAGCCCAAGTTGCTGCGTGTTTTGCAGGATCAGGAGTTCGAGCGGCTGGGTGGAACGAAGACGATCCGGGTCGATGTGCGACTGATTGCAGCGACCAATCGAGATTTGGCGCAAGCGATCGAAGAGAAGGAATTCCGCGGCGACCTGTTTTATCGGCTGCACGTCTTTCCGCTGCATTTGCCGGCGCTGCGCGAGCGGCGCGAGGATATACCCATGCTGGTTCGGCATTTCGTGGAAAAATGCGCGATGCGGCTGCACAAACAGGTGGATGTCATTCCCGATGAAGTCATAGAAGTAATGATGAATTGGAAGTGGCCGGGAAATATTCGCGAGCTGGCGAATTTCGTTGAGCGCTCTGTAATCTTGAGCGAAGGCAATCGGCTGACGCCGCCACTCGGGGAACTGCGAGAGGAAAACGCTCGCCAGCTTTCGGAATCCGACGTGACCCTGCGGGACAAAGAGCGCCAGCATATCATCGAAGTTCTGCGGCAGACTCGCGGCGTGCTTTCCGGTCCATCGGGCGCAGCGGCGCGGCTTGGCGTAAAGCGCACCACGCTGCAATACAAAATGCAACGCCTGGGAATCTCGCGGACCGATTATCTGAATTAGAAGGAATCTTGGCGATTATCGGGAAACAATTCCTCCCGAGCAGATGACTTAACCATTCAGTGTTGGGTTGGGTCTGCCGAATGGTCGGCAAGCCAGCCAGCGCTTCGGCAGCTTGTCATCCGCCGCGAAGTGGTCCGCTCATTCCTAACTATCAGTGATCCAACCATTTACTTAGTGTCGAGCGGATGGCAGGCAATGTGCAATGCTTTGCGCGTGGCGCATTCCTCGTCCCCCGGCGGAGGCCTCCACCCGTCAGGCATCGTTGCACGGCAGGAGCTTGCCATGGGTTGGCCGCGCCATTTCGCGATCTCGAACCACTGTCTCGATTGCACGCTGAGGCAGAGCTCTGACTTCTGCAATTTACCTCAACCGCTCATGGATGAGTTCAACTCTATAGGGCATCTGAGTCTTAAATCCCAGCAATTCCACTTTGCTGCCGGAAGGTCAGCGCCCGCGGGGCGTATACATGAACTGCTCCTAGCCCGGAGCTCGACGGAAAAACTCGCCCGATTGCTGCTTTCGGGGGCCTCGGATGAGCCCCGCAACCCGGACCTTCGCGTTCCCACGGAATTCACGCACCACGAGATTGGACTTGATCGGGCACATCTCGACGGTAGTTACTGAATTGCGCTGCAAGCGATAGTTTCCTGAAAGTTCCCTCCCCGGGCGGACGAGGCAGATTACGCGTTCGCCCATTTTTTAGTTCTCAGTCGTCAGTTCTCAGAAAAACCATACCGAAAGGCACCTCCCGGTTCTCGTTGAGATCACCCGAGAGGACGGTTGTTACTGAGAACTGAGAACTGGCCTTACAGGTTGAACAGTTCGCGGAGGCGGCGGGTTTGGGCGCGGCTCACCGGGATCTCGGTCTGCTTCTTATCGTCCATGCGCAACTGATAGGAGCTTTTGAACCAAGGGACGACTTCGCGGATGTGGTTTATGTTGACCAGAAACGAGCGGTGCGCACGCCAGAACAAGCGGGGATCGAGATTTTCGAAAAGCTCTTCCAGCGTGCGGCAATTGGACTGGCCCTCCATGCCTGCGTGTCCGCTGGTGGCGACTGTGATTACGCCGTCTTCGATGGTCGCATAACAAATATCCTTAGCATCGGTGAGGAATAATCTGCCAGCTGCCTTAATCAGAATCTTCGCCGCCTGCGACTTCTGCGATTCAAGCATCCGAACCAGGGTTTCGAGTTTTTCTTCCGGACCGGCGCCGGCCTCGATTTTCGCGCGCACGCGTTCAATGGACTGCGCCACACGCTTTTTGTCGAAGGGCTTCAGGATGTAGTCGACCGCATTCACCTCGAAGGCTTTCACGGCGTATTGATCGAAGGCAGTCGCGAACACGATCTTGGGGAGCGGAACCTTGCGGTCGAGCAGTTTCTTGATGACGCCGAAACCGTCGAGGCCGGGCATCTGGACGTCAAGAAACACGAGATCGGGATTATGTTCGCGGATCAGGTTGATGGCCTCGAGGCCGTTCTTGCCTTGGGCGATGACGTTCACCTCGTCAAGATTCTTGAGCAAATAGGCGAGTTCGTCGCGGGCCAGTTGTTCGTCGTCGACGATGATGGCGGAGAGGGGCATTGGGTTCCGAGCGGAACTGACCGTACCCGCATTAGCAGCAGCGATTGCCATATCCCTCAGTCAGTATAGCTATCGTAGTGGGCGCGCCGCCAGTCATGATTGCGCTACGCACAGTTTTCCAGGGCCAGCGCCATACCCATCCCGCCGCTGACGCAAAGCGTAGCCAGGCCGCGGCTTGCTTTTCGTTTTAACATTTCGTGCAGCAGGGTCACGGTGATGCGCGTTCCGGTGCATCCGATGGGATGGCCGAGCGCGATGGCGCCACCGTTGACGTTGAGCCTGTCGTGGTCAAAATGGAGAGTACGGTCGCAGGCCAGCACTTGCGCGGCGAAAGCTTCGTTGAGTTCGACGAGGTCGAAGTCGGAGAGTTTGAAGCCGTGCTTCTGCTCGAGCTTGTGAATGGCGGGGACGGGCCCAATGCCCATGGTGCGTGGGTCAACTCCTGCCGAGGTTGCGGCGAGGATGCGGGCGAGCGGCTTGAGATTGTTATGCTTGACGAACTTCTCACTTGCCAGGACGACGGCGGCCGCGCCGTCTGTGATGCCGGAAGAATTGCCGGCTGTAATCGTGCCCGCACTGGCGCCTGTTTTTGAAAACACAGGAGCAAGCTTCGCCATCTTCTCCAGAGTTGCATCGCGAAACAAATGCTCATCGCGTGAGATGACGCTTGTACCCTTTTTGCTCTCAACCGTGACGGGAACGACCTCGGCATCAAAGCGTCCGCTGTCTTGGGCAGCGGCGGCGCGTTGTTGGGATGTGAGCGCGAATTGATCCTGTTCTTCGCGCGAAATTTTGTATTGCTCGGCTAGAATCTCAGCCGTCTCGCCCATGATCATTTTCGCCAAGGGGCAGAAGAAGCCGTCGCGATACATGGCGTCCACGAGTTCCTGATTGCCGAGGCGATAGCCCCATCGAGCGCCCTCAAGATAATAGGGGACTCGCGACATGGATTCGGTTCCGCCAACCAGCACGCAGTCGAGATTGCCGGCGGTAATTTCCTGGAAGCCGAGCGCGATGGACTTGAGGCCGGAGGCGCAAGCTTTGTTGATGGTGTAGGCGGGGACCCATTGCGGCACACCGCTGCGGATCGAGATTTGGCGGGCGGGGTTGGGGCCTCCACCAGCCTGGCGCGCGTTGCCGAAGATCGTCTCTTCTACTTCCTCGGTTGCGATGGCGGCGCGCTCAATAGCGGCTTGGGCGGCGACCACGCCTAGATCCGCGGCGGTGAGCGAGGCCAGCGAGCCTCCGAATTTGCCGATGGGCGTGCGGGCCGCGGAGAGAATGTAAACGTTGTTCAAGAGTCTCCAAGTATTTGAGTCTAGCATTCGGTAATTGGTGCAAAAAAAGGCAGAAGATCACTCGCTACGCAGGCCACCCTTGGACTGCGTTCAGGGCACGGCTGCTGGCCCACGCAGGATATCGTGCACACGGTAAACTAATCGGCGTGAACATTCTTTATGGAATCAATACGGTGACCGAAGCGCTGAAGGCGCGCGGGCGCAATTTCGAATGGGTGGGCGTTGCTAAGGAGCGGAAAGACATTCGGCTGCGGCGAGTGATTGACGAGTGCCGCAAGATCGGTGTTCCGGTGCGAGTTTTGTCGCGTCAGGAGCTTGATGAAATTGCGGGCAACGCCGCGCATCAGGGACTGGTGGCCGCGACTTCGGCCAAACAATATAGCGATCTCGACGACATCGTGGCATCGCGGCGCGGCGAGCAGTCTTTAGTGGTAGTACTTGATGGGATCGAGGATCCGCACAATCTGGGGGCGATTCTACGGACAGCGGATGCGGCGGGGGCCGATGGGGTGGTGATTCCAGAACGGCGGTCGGCGGCAGTAACGGCGGCGGTGGCAAAGGTTTCGGCGGGAGCTAGTGAGCATTTGCCTATCGCCAAAGTAACGAACATCTCGCGGGCACTTGAAGAGTTGAAAGAGAAAGAGCTGTGGGTGGTTGGACTCGATGAGCGCAGCGAGCAGACTTATGACGCGATCGATTACAAGATGAACTGCGCAGTTGTACTGGGTGCAGAAGGCAAGGGACTTCACGATCTGGTGCGCCGGCACTGCGATTTTCTGGTATCGATTCCGATGCTCGGGAAGGTGCCGTCGCTGAATGTATCGGTGGCGGCGGGCATAGTGCTCTATGAAGTCGTGCGGCAGAGGCGACTGGGCGCATCGAAGTAAATAATGAATCTCGGAATCATGAAATTTTTCTCCGTTATTGTTCTTTGCATTCTTGGCGCCTTTGCTTCAGCGGCGTGGGCGCTGGATCGGGAAGCGTTCACCATTGCGAAATACGATCTCGCGATAACGCTGGAGCCGCAACAGCAGCGGCTTGGCGCGCGCGGCAAAATCACGTTGCGCAACGACTCTGCGCAACCGCAGAAGATCGCAGCGCTGCAAATCTCATCTTCGCTTAGCTGGCGGTCGATCCGGGTGGACGGCAAGACCGTTCAATTTGTTTCCCAGCCCTACTTGTCAGACATCGATCATACGGGCGGGCTTTCGGAAGCGATCGTCACCTTGCCGGCCGAGGTTAAGCCTAAGGAATCGGTGGAGGTTGAAATCGGCTACGAGGGGGTTATCCCGCTGGATGCGACGCGGCTGACCCGCATCGGCGTGCCGGAGGAGATTGCGAAACACTCCAGCTGGGACCAGATCACTCCAAAGTTCACGGCGGTGCGGGGCGCGGGATACGTGGCGTGGTATCCGATTGCGACGGAGGCGGCCGATTTCTCGGAGGGGAACAGTTTGTTTGAGGTTGGTGATCGATGGAAGGCGAGGGAGGCGGACGCCAGCATGCAGCTTTCGCTTAGCACCGACGCGGGGACCGACGACGCAAACGTGGTGCTGCTGTGCGGCGGGGTTGGCCTCAACCTCGATCCTCGGGAGGGCACAGCGCATTCTCATTCAGCAAAGTGTGAGTACCAGCGCTTGGGATCGGTTACTCCAGTGTTTGCGATGGCCAGCTATCAAGTTCAATCGAAGACGCCTTTGATTTTGCTCAGCCTGCCGGGTGACGAGGAGGGAGCGGCAAGGTATGCGAATGCGCTGGAGCCGGCCATGAAGTTTGTGAGCGGATGGTTCGGCGTGCCGAGCACACAGATTGCGATCGCCGATTTTGCCGATCCAAATTCTCCGCCGTTTGAGAGCGGCACATTGTTGATGGCTTCGCTGGCGGGGGAGGATTCGAAGCTGGCGGGAACGAATTTGGTGCATGAGTTGGTGCATTCGGCTGTGCCATCGGCCAGGCCATGGGTCTACGAGGGGTTGGCCCATTTTGCCGAGGCGATGTATCGCGAGCAGCAAGGGGGGAGGCCGGCGGCGCTCGATTTTCTTGGAGTGCACAAGGATGCGTTTGTTGATGCGGAGAAAGAGCTGGCAACTTCGTCAAACAAAAGTGTTGTGGATAATCGCTCGGCAAAGAGTGCGGGACAGCCTTTAGCTACCACTTTCGACGAAACCTTTTATCGCAGCAAGGCCGCGTATGTCTGGTGGATGTTGCGCGATATGGTTGGCGACGATGCGCTGAAGCAGGCGATTGCCAAGTATCGGGCGGAGGACGATAAGGATCCGAAATATATGGAGCGTTTAGTTGAAGCGGCGGCCAAGCGCGACCTGGGATGGTTTTTTGAGGACTGGGTTTATCAGGATCGCGGCTTGCCGGATTTGCGGGTACAGTCGGCGCATCCTTGGAAGACGGACAAGGACGTGCAGTTCATTACGGTGACGCTGGAAAACCGGGGAGATGCGGGGGCGGAGGTTCCACTCACGATTTCTTTTGAAGGTGGGACGATTACCCAGCGGATCGAGGTTCATGGCAAGAGCACGGCGACCACCCGGATTGAATTGCAAGGAACGCCGAGTCAGATTGTGGTTAATGATGGCGGTGTTCCGGAGGGTGATGTGACGAATAACGTGTTCACGGTTCCGGCATCATGAGGCGGCCGACTTAGAAAACGCTGCCAGCCCATCGAGTTTTTCTTTCGCTGCGCCCGAATCAATGGCGTCGGCCGCCGGTGGAATTGCGTCGCGAAGATGATCGGCGCGGCCGGCGGCGACGAGGGCGGCGGCGGCGTTTAGGAGAACCACATCGCGACGGGGGGATTTATTTCCGTTCAGCACTTCGCGAATCAGCTGGGCATTGAGAGCGGCATCGCCGCCGGCTATGTCGTCGAGCGTGGCACGCTGCAAGCCGAATTCTTCGGGCGTGACTTCATAGCTGCGCACCTGTCCATCGCGCACTTCGGCGATGCGGGTTGTGGTGGTGATAGTGATTTCGTCGAGGCCGTCACTTCCGTGGACTACGAGCGCGCGGCGCAGGCCCAACATGCTGAGGGCTTCTGCGAGCTTCTCGACCAGATCGGCGGAGTAGACACCGACGACCTGGCAGGTGGCGCGGGCGGGATTGGTGAGCGGCCCGAGCAGATTGAAAATCGTGCGCAGATGCAACGCGCGGCGAACGATCTGGACCTGCTTCATCGCGGAGTGCAGGGCGGGAGCAAAAAGAAAGGCGATTCCTACTTGTTCGAGGCAGGCTGCGATCTGCGGCGACGGCAGATTGATGTTCACTCCTAACGCTTCCATTACGTCGGCGGAGCCGCACTTTGAAGTGATACTGCGGTTGCCGTGCTTGGCGACGCGGACGCCGGCTCCGGCGACGACGAAGGCGGCAGCGGTGGAAATGTTGAAGGTTCCGCTGGTATCGCCGCCGGTTCCGCAGGTGTCGACGAGCGCATCGCGGCCGGTGCCGCTGGCGTCGAGAACGGCGTTAGCCTGGAGTTCCAGCGGAGTGGCAGCGGCGCGGATGGCTTCGGCGAATCCGACGATTTCTTCGACCGTCTCGCCCTTCATGTGCAGCGCGACTAAGAGCGCTGCTATTTGCGCGTCCGAGCATTGGCCGGCGAGGACTTCGGTCATCACAGCCCGGGCTTCCTCGCGAGCGAGCGACTGACGGTGATTGGCAATGCGGTGGAGCGCGTCAAGGATCATGGGTAGCGGATCATGGGCCGGGCTTCATTGCACGATCCAAGCTATCGCAGAAAGAAGTACCTTTCAAATCGCAACCCTCCACCGCACGCCAATACGCTGTGATTACTTCACTATGTGTCGCGGAGACGCATGTCTCAGGATCGACAGTAATTCGTGCGCCGATGCGGGCGGGGCCACTTTCCCTTCGCGCACGATTTCGCGGGCGCTCAAATCTCTGCCGTAGAGGGCGCGGTTGGCGCCATCATCGGAGCGCACGGTCGAACCTTCGAGCGACACTCCCGCAAATATGCCCTTCGCTCTGGAGTACGAGAGAATTTCCGCATTCAAAACGATGTCAGTTTCCGCGGAGGCATCACGTCCCACAGGTCCAGCTGCGACCGAAGCATCGCCGCCGAGTTTTACTTTACTCGACAGGACCGATCTGGAGCCTGACTCGTTCATGACGAGCAGCACGAAATCCGTGGCTTCGGCTCCGATCTGGAAACCGAAACTTCCGCCCTCGAGTGCGAACATTGCGGGGGCGCTCCAACCGCCGGAGAAATCATGGCCTCGGCGACAGGTTATGAGTCCACGGCCATAGCTGCCGCCGACCACAAATGCCGCTTTTTTGACCGATGGATAGATCACCACGCAATCGGCTTTATTCAGCAGGTCCCTGGGAATGCCGTCCGGCATGCCGAGGATTTCCCTGACCACGACCGCGGATTGGTGGATGCGATCATCCGCCTTTTCTACCTTGTCTTCAGCCACATTTGGCAACACACAGGCCAGCACGAGAACTGCGATACCTATACTTTTCTTCATAAACGCCCCTCCAACCGTAGTTTGAGATTCAAATTGATCGCCCAGTTAGATGACAAGTCAACTGAAAAGTGAAAATAAAAGTTAGCTTGAGCGCAGAGAATTTCTTCTACTTACCGGTCTGGGGAGGCGCCATATCCTGCGGAAAACTCTTCAAAGCGACCTCTTGAGACTGGGAAGTAGTTTTCTTGGCATCGTCGATTGTATTCGACGTCAAAGTTCCTTTTAAGAGGTAAAAGGCTTCCTCACCGTGATTCTTGCCCTCGCCGCGCTCGATTCTGCCATGAAATTCGAACCACCTGCCATGCACATTCTCGGTAGAAAAGGTTAGCTTATCGCCATCCAGTTTCGCCGACTTGAAAAAGTGATCGAGGAAAACGTCGTGATCGCTCTCCGAGTCGCCATAGCGCGACACGAACCCGATAATGTGCCCAGGCGCATCGACCGTAATCTGCACAAATTCGCCGTCGCGCAAAAAGCTGTACATGCCAGAGTATTCCGACTCTGGCGTTGGAGTCGTCGGACTCTGTTTTGGGCCGGCACTCTGCGTGGCCGATGCGCCGGCGAGCATGAGCGTTAAGAAGAGCAGCGGGGGGACGTAATAGCGGCGGCTGCGAGTCAGCATGTCAGTCAAGTATAGCGGGACGGCGGGGAAGAAGGACGAGGTAACATCCTACGTGATTCGGGGGGCGGAACGGAGGGCTTGGATGGCAGATTTCACTTTGGCCGAGACCTCGTCCGTACCGCGCACGGTCAAACCGGCGGTGGAGATTGGCTCGCCGACTCTCATCTCGAGCGGCTGGCACTTGATGTGGTAGGTAT
>JGI12635J15846_10000734_pt1 | contig 28360 bp, 23 predicted proteins | sample BlaSpr_A8_OM2_M2_FD_15846 | JGI IMG/M metagenome (IMG submission 15846)
ACTCAATGTCGACGCAGTTGTGGAGGGCTCGGTGGTTCGCTCGGGCGACCGCGTGCGCATTTCGGCAAAGCTCATGCAGACCAATGTGGAAGGAGCGTTGTGGGCGGACCATTTCGAACGAAAGTTCACCGACGTGCTGGCATTGCAGAGCGATGTTGCCACCGCGGTCGCTCGCGGAATCCAGGTGGAGTTGAGCCAGCCGGAAGTCACCGAACTGTCCCGCAGCCGGTCCGTGGTCCCCGAAGCCTATGAAGCTTATTTGAAGGGGAGATACGAAGCCTCAAAGCGCACGCCGGAGGGATTCCGCGCCGCGCTCGAGTTTTTCCAGTCCGCGGCGGATAAAGATCCGACCTTCGCCGCCGCCTATGCCGGCCTGGCTGTGAGCTACATGAATCTCGGCAACTACCAGCTCAGCCCGGCCTCCGAGGTGATGCCCCAGGCTTTGAAGGCAGCGGAAAAATCGCTCGCGCTGGATGACCGGCTTGCCGAGGCCCACGCCGCTCTCGCTGCGATCCGCTTCTACGGATTGGAACGGAGCGGCATCGAGAGCGAGTTTCTGAAAGCAATCGCGTTGAATCCCGGTTACGCTCAGGGACTCCACTGGTATGCGCTGTATCTCGCGGCGCAGGGGCGCAAGCAGGACTCCATCACCGAGATCAAGCTGGCGCGGGAGATTGATCCGCGGTCCCTGATCATCAACGCCAACATTGCGTGGTGCTACTACCTTGCAGGCGATTACGACAAGGCCGTCGAATCCGCGAAGGAAACGTTGCGCCTCGATCCAAGTTTTGGTGTGGCCTACGGCTACCTTGGGCAGGCCTACCTGGAAAGAGGACAATATTCGGAGGCTATTGATGCCGGGCGGAACTTCGTTTCGCTGGCGCCCGGAGACGTCTCCCGGCGTGCGGAGCTCGCGGCAGCCTATGGACGCGCGGGCAGGAAAAAGGAAGCGGAGGAAATTATTTCGGAATTCGAGCAGCTGAAAAATGGGCCGTATATCTCCGCCTACGATTGGGCGATGGCCTACTCCGGTTTGGGAAACAAACAGCAGACCCTGATGTGGCTGCAAAAAGCGTACGAAGAAAAAAATGGCCGGCTGGTGAATCTTGGAGTCCATCCGCAATTTGCTTTTTTGCGCAAAGAGCCGCCCTTTCAGCAGCTCATCGCCAATTGGATGGTCGGACAGCCCGCGGCCGCGAAGTAAATTTCGTTCTCCTCCTGTCCGCAAGACTGCTAGTTGCGCCACTGAACTTCTTGACGGCATCCGAAGCCTCGAATAGACTCCGCTCGCGGCGTCAAGTAACCCAGAGTCAAGGTGCAATCCGAACGAAACCATTCCTGAGTTGGCCGCACGGAGGGTGAAATGCCGAAGAAATTCAAAGTGGGATTCAAAACGATTAACGCCAAGCTTAAAGTCACCAGGCACCATCTGACCAAGATCAAGAAGCACGTTTCGCGCAAGGATCAGAAGGACATCGCCGCGCTGATTAGAGCCATTGATGTGATCATTCCTGCCTGTGGGAAAGGCAACCCGACCATGTCCAAATCCTACATCGCCAAATGAATCATTGAGCGGACATGTGCTGCGTCGGGAGTATTTGACCTCGGGCCTCCCGGATGACACTCGTACCAAAAACAAGAAGCGCTCAGAGTCAACGGCGCTGTGTGTTCCTCCGGCGCTCGGCCTTCCTGATTTCCTACTGGCACGGCGAGCAACTCTATTTTGAAAATTACCTGACGCGTAAGAAAATTGCTGCGTCCATTGAGACAGCGTCGCTGCTGGATTTCTTTTCCAACTGGAAGCGCGAAGATGCGATGCTGAGGCGCTGGCCGGAATACAGTCCTAAGTCCTTGCGCAACGCCGTCAATCGCCTGGTCGAAGAAACATTTCTGCAGAGATCCGCCGTCAGAAACCCCGTGAAAAGCTCACGGGAAAATTCGTTGCAGAATTGGAAAGCTTGGAATCCAGCGGCAAGCTATTTTCACCTCAGCACGAAAGACACCTACGCCAAAGAGATCACTCCGGAACACATTCGCGGGGTTGAGGAGTTGCTGCAACGCGCGCGTGTGCCGCTCCCCGTAAAGAATTATCCGCACGCCCGCACAATCCGGTTTCCAAATGAAATCCATGATGAAGAATTTCCAAGACTGCTCCGGGAACGCCGGACCTGGAGAGAGTTTGGAAAAGCGCCGGTGCCGCGGGAAGCGCTGGGCCGATTGCTGCATCTTTCGTTCGGCGTGCAAGAGTGGGAGCGGATTCCAAAGATTGGGCGGTTTGCGCTAAAGACTTCGCCTTCGGCGGGCGGTTTGCATCCGCTGGAGGCCTATGTGCTGGTGAAGAGGGTTCGGAGCATTCCCGGCGGCATTTACCACTATGATGCGGCCGGGCATGGGTTGCAGAAGATTCGCGGGGAAACAAACTCCGCGGAGATTCAACGATTGCTTGCCGGCCAGTGGTGGTTTCGTGACGCCGCGTTTGTCGTCTTTCTTACGGCCATATTTCACCGCACACAATGGAAGTACGATTATCCACGGGCCTACCGGGCGGTTCTGGCCGAGGCCGGCCATCTTTGCCAGACCTTCTGCCTGACCGCAACTTGGCTCGGGTTGGCCCCGTTTTGCACTATGGCGCTCGCCGATACGCGGATCGAGAAGACGCTGAGGGTGGACGGAATCTCGGAATCCGTCCTCTACGCCATGGGTGCCGGCACCAAGCCGGCAAAAAAATAGCGGCGATGGGAGCAGACGCCCGTCGCCGCTGCTACTAGAAAAGCTACTTCTTCGAAACCATCACGGAAGCGCGAGTGGTATCCCAATCAATATTGAGGTTTGCGCCGCTGCCCGCTTTTTCAAACGAAATGCTGAAATTCTCCACTGGAGCAGGAAGCGTGGAAACTTTCATGTCCACGCGGGCCAGATCGTTGACTTGCCCGGGGTAGTCCGTGCCCCATTCGCCTGTTTTCTTGCTGATCACCAGTGTCCACTTGTCCTTGTTGGGGACGGTGAAGATCGTGTAGCTCCCGGCTGGAACGGTCGCACCGCCGATGGTCAAATCCACGGGAGTTGTTAACGTCGTGGCCTCATTAGCCCCGGTACGCCACACCTGCCCGAAGGGAACGAGTTCGCCATAAATTTTGCGGCCTTTGGCGCGCGGGCTCGCATAATCGATGGTTACGGACTTTCCGCCACCAAGATCCCACGTGGCCTGGGCAGGCGGACTCGGGCGCTTGGCTTTATCCTGTTGGGCCGCCACGGCCAATGCGCACACCGCCATCAACGACAACACACCGCCCATCAAAAATTTCTTTTTCATGTTATTTCCTCCCGGCCTACTCTATCACGTGGAAGCCTCGGGAGTATGAGGCGGCGCTTCGCAGGAAAAACATTTTATTTTATTGTGGGGGAGTTCGATCGCACGCCTGATAAAAACACTCGATCCAGCTGGTAGAGGATTCTCCATCGGATGGCTCACTTGTGTCTTCCGCAATGCCGCTTGCGGCAGGATAGCATCCGGCTCCTTGTTGTCAAGTACTTTTCATTGCAAAGTACGCTCTGGGTTTGAACCCCTCGGCAACCCACCTGCGTCAGGAAATCCAATTCCTGGCGGCATGGTTTCTCACTTGCACCTCGCTCGTCGAAGAGTCGAACGGCACCTCTGCGTAGATTTCCTTCCCGTTCAGGAAAGAGTCCGCCCCCGGGTGCGATGTCTGCCCTAGGCACGCTAGCCCCACGCCATTTCCAATCCCGAACATTTCCGGCGCTTTACACTCTGAACACACCTGTGTTAGTTTAGGAGAGTCGAAGAAAAGAGGAAATTTCAAGGGACGACGGTGGGGGGCACTTGAGCGACGCCAAAGTTATGTTGATTGAACAATTCCGGGCACATGTCAAGGATACGGGATCGCCAGAAGTGCAGATTGCACTGTTGAGCGAGCGGATCAACTATTTGACGACGCACCTCAAGTCGCACGTCAAAGACCACGCATCACGCCGGGGATTGATCATGATGGTCAATAAGCGGCGCCGTTTGCTGGACTATCTCAACCGGCGAGACCCGGATCGGTATCACCAGATTGTGGAACGCCTTAGCTTGCGCAAGTAGCCGTCAGCCGCGCGAATTGCGGCTCTGCTTGTGCCTTCACGAACGTACATATTCCCAGCGGAGTCTGTCGCCTGGCCGAGTTGCGGCCGGACGTGAATGTGCCAAGCCTGTTTTTACGGGCTTGTTGGCATTTCCATTGGTGTAACCAGTATCAAAGCTGCCTTGTCCTCGGCCGAACCTCCTCTCTTTCTTCCAGTTGTAAGCAGGCACCGCCTGCCAGAAACGCTTCTCAGATGAGGAGCTAAAGGAAAACACTTATGTCCGAGAACAATCACGCACCAGCGCCCTTTCAGGTATCGATCGAGGTCGGGGGACGTCCGCTCATTCTGGAGACCGGAAAAATCGCCCGGCAGGCCAATTGCGCCATTACCGCCCGCTATGGCGACACTGTTCTGCTCGTTAGCGCCTGCATGTCTAACAAACCGAACGACCGCGACTTTCTGCCGTTGACCGTGGACTACCGCGAAAATACTTATTCCGCCGGCAAAATCCCGGGTGGCTTTTTCAAGCGTGAAGGCCGCCCCACGGAAAAAGAGATTCTTGTTTCCCGGTTGATTGACAGGCCCATGCGCCCGCTGTTCCCCGATTCCTGGCGCAATGAGACCCAGGTCATCGCCATGGTGCTTTCCGCCGATAGCGACAATGACCCCGACGTCATCGCGGTTACCGCTGCTTCCGCCGCCGCTTTTTGCTCCGACCTGCCGTTCAACGACCCCATCGCCGCGGTTCGCGTCGGCCTTCTCGATGGCCAGTTGGTTGTCAATCCGACGGTTGCCGAGCAGAAGACCAGCAAGCTCAATATCGTCGTGGCTGGCACGGCCGATGGCATCGTCATGGTGGAATCGGGCGCGTTCGAAATCTCGGAAGAAAAAGTCGCGGAGGCGCTGGAATTTGGCCACGCCCATGTCAAGAAGATCGTCGCCGCCATCAAGCAGCTCCACGACCAGATCAAGCCCAAGAAGGTTGTCGTGGCTCCGCTGCCGTTCGATCAGGCCATCTATGACAGCATGAAGAAGACGCACGGCGCCAAGCTGCAGGATGCCCTGAACACCGAAAAGCATCCAAAGAAAGAAAGCTACCACCTCGTCGATGATCTCCAGGCAGAGATTCTGAAGGCCGTTCCCGAAGAAGATGAAGAAAAGCTCGCGTTGACCAAGCGGGCCTTTGAACGCCTCCGCGAAGACATCTTCCGCCATGAAGTGCTCAAAGCCAAGCGACGTCCAGACGGCCGCGCCTTTGACCAGGTCCGCAAGATTACCTGCGAAGCCGGTTTGCTGCCTCGCGTGCACGGCTCGGCGCTCTTCACCCGCGGCGAGACCCAGGCCCTTGCTACGTTGACCCTGGGCACCAAGGAAGATATGCAGCGCCTCGACCTGCTCTTTGCGCAGGACACCTTCAAGCGCTTCATGCTGCACTATAACTTCCCGCCATTCAGCGTTGGTGAAGTGAAGCCGATGCGTGGCGCAGGCCGCCGCGAAATCGGCCATGGTGCTCTTGCCGAGCGCGCGCTTGCCAATCTGCTGCCGCAGGAAGTTGAATTCCCCTACGCCATGCGCGTGGTCAGCGACATTCTCGAGTCCAATGGCTCCTCTTCGATGGCCACCGTCTGCGGCGCTTCTCTTGCCCTGATGGACGCCGGTGTGCCGATGAAGTCACCTTGCGCGGGTATTGCCATGGGCCTCGTCGTGGAAGGCGGGAATTACTCCATCCTCACCGACATCGCCGGCGCCGAAGATCACTACGGCGACATGGACTTCAAGGTGGCCGGAACGCGCGAAGGCATTACCGCGCTGCAGATGGACATCAAGGTGACCAGCATCAGCATTGGCATGATGCGCGAAGCTCTGGCCCAGGCGAAGAAAGCCCGGCTGGAGATTCTCGACATCATGGAAAAGACGCTCAGCGCGCACCGCGAAAATATTTCTCTGTTCGCTCCGCGGCTGTACAAGCTGAGCATCCCAACGGACAAAATCCGCGACCTCATCGGTCCGGGCGGCAAGAAGATCAGGTCCATCATCGAGCAGACCGGCGTCAAGATCGACGTCCTCGAAGACGGCACCGTGCACATCTTCTCCACCAGCGGCGCCGGAGGCGATCAAGCGCTGCAGATGGTTCGCGACGTCACCGCCAGCGCCGAAATCGGCAAGACGTATCTCGGCAAGGTCGTGCGCCTGGCGGAATTCGGCGCCTTCGTCGAGCTCTTCCCCGGCACCGACGGCTTGCTGCACATCAGCGAAATCTCCGAACACCGCATCCGCGACGTTCGCGATGAGCTGAAGCTTGGCGACCAGGTTCTGGTGAAAGTCCTGGCGATCGAAGGCAACAAGATCCGCCTCTCCCGCAAGGCCCTCATCAAGGAAGCCCGCGACAAGCAAGCCAAGAAAGATGGCGGCAGCACGCCAACCCCGGCCGCGGCAGCCACGAGCGGCGGCGGCGAAGGCAACTAACCCAACCTAATCCCAAAATCAAAAGGCCCCCGGCGAGCGCCGGGGGCCTTTTTTTATTTCCATCTCGCTTAAATCCTCAATGTAGCGCTGGCTTTTATACCAGCCTCTTGCATTGGTCTTGTAGCGGCCACCTTCAGGTGGCCCCGCGTCTTCTTTTCTTACACCGGCCGCCAAATCTTAATGCGCCGGCGCGCAATGCACCGCATCCAACGCGCCCCAAAGCGCATCCAGCGCCTCGTTCGTAGTCGCCAGAATCTCCTCTTCGCTGCCTTCCGCATGCTCCGCAAGCCATCCGCGCCACGCCGCTCGGTGCGCCTTATCGGCTTCTTCGTGCACTTCGAAATACGCCAGCCCTTCAGGCGAATCCACCCCATAAAACTTCTTCAGGCCCTGAATCTTGGTCGTAGCGATCTCCGGAACCTGCGCTTCGTAAGCGTAGAGCGCCGCAACCGCCTCAGCCACCGGCCGGTCGCCAACAATCTCCCGGAACGTTTCCACCACCGCCTGCGTTCCCGGCAGGGCAGGGCAGCACGTGATGTCGTCTTCGCCCACGCCAAGCGCCCCGGCAAACTCGCGCCACATCTTCGGATGTGGCCGCGAAGGGTTCTCTTCCTCCGCCAGATTCTCAAGCACGATTTCGCGGATCGGCCCCTCGGTGCGCGCGGCAAGCACCCGCAAGTGCTTAGGGAAGGCTTCGATATGCCGGTAATACTGCGCGGCGTAAAGCTGCAGCGCCTCCCGGCTCAATTTGCCCGCCTGCCAATCCTGATAAAAGGGATGCTTCAACAAATTCTTCTCGGCGATCGCGGCGTCAATTTTGTTCAAAAGTTCCGTATTCCGCATGATGGTCCCTCCGGAGACGTCTTGTCGGCCAAAGCTATTGGCACGTCCGTCTAGCAATCCAAAAAGCACTGCGGGATTGTAGCAGAGTTCACGAATTTTTGCCGTGCTACTCAAGAGGTAAAGAAGTGGAGACGCTCGATGTCCGCGCCGAGGGCCTGCAGCTTTTCGACGATGCCTTCGTAGCCTCGATCGATGTGGTACACGCGCTCGATGAGGGTTTCGCCTTCGGCCACCAGAGCAGCCAGAACCAAACCTGCGCTGGCCCGGAGGTCGGAAGCTTGCACGGTCGTGCCAGAGAGCTTCGCGGGCCCGCGGACCACGGCGCGGTGGCCATCCACAAAGATATTGGCGCCCATGCGGATCATCTCGCTCGCATGCAGGAAGCGATTTTCAAAAATAGTTTCAGTAATGACCGAAGTGCCTTCGGCCTGAGTCGCCAGTGCCATGTATTGCGCCTGCATGTCGGTGGCGAAGCCGGGATACTCCTCGGTGGTCACATCGGATCCAACCAGCCGCCTGGCGGCGCGGACGTGCAATGTCGAGTGGTTTGGCACTTCCACGGCCACGCCGGCTGCCTCAAGCTTTGCCAGCACGGCGCCCAAATGTCCCGGATGGCAGTCGGTAATTGTGAGTTCGCCTCCGGTGATAGCCCCGGCAATCAGGAAAGTGCCCGCCTCAACGCGATCGGGAATCACGGAATGCGACGCCCCATGCAGTTTGGGAACCCCTCTCACGCGCAGCGTGGAGGTGTCATCCCCGTGAATCTCCGCCCCCATTTTGCGCAACAGGTGAATCAGGTCAGTGACCTCGGGCTCGCGGGCGGCGTTTTCGAGAATCGTCTCGCCCTCCGCCAGCGTTGCGGCCATCAGAATATTTTCCGTGCCGGTCACCGTGATCTTTTCAAATACGATGTGCGCGCCCTTCAGCCTGCCGCCGTCGGGCACGCTGGCCTGGATGTAGCCGTGTTCGGTGGCGATATGCGCGCCCATTTTTTCGAGCGCCGCAAGGTGCAGGTCCACGGGCCGTGCGCCGATGGCGCAGCCTCCCGGCAAAGAAACATGTGCGACCCCGGAGCGCGCAATCGCGGGCCCCAGCGTCAGAATTGAAGCCCGCATGGTCTTCACCAGTTCGTAGGGCGCAACCGCATCATTCAGCGACTTGGTTTCGATGGTGTAGGTCTCAGCGGGGAACTCGTGGGTCGAAACATTTGACGACATGAACGCCAGCAGCTTGCTCATCGTGATAATGTCGCGCACCTTGGGAATGTTGTGCAGGGTCACGGGCTCGGCAGTCAGAAGCGTCGCCGCCATCGCCGGCAGCGCGGAGTTCTTCGCCCCGCTGATTCTCACTGTGCCGTGCAGCGGCTTGCCGCCGCGTATCCTGAATTTATCCATTTCGAAATTTGCCGAAACCTGTGGCTCGGCTACTCTCCCAAGGCTTTCCGCAAATTCCCGCGTGATTCGAGCAGGATCCTGCGTGCTTGATTTGCGGATACTCCGCGTTTCAACATAATCAGCGCCAAACGAAGGTCGTGTCCGCTTTGACGCAATGCCCGTGTAACCGCGGACACGTCTCTGGCGCTGGCCTCTTTCAGTATCCATTTGGCGCGCTCTCTAAGTTTCTCATTTGCCTCGCCAACGTCGATCATCAGGTTGTCGTACGCATGACCGAGGCGAACCATCACTGCGGTAGAGAGCATGTTCAGAACCATTTTTTGCGACGTGCCGGATTTCAGCCGGGTAGACCCGGCGAGTATTTCCGGCCCAACTTCCGGCGTGATCGCGATCTTCGCCGATTTTGCCAGCGGCACTCGGCGATTCGTGGCTACTCCGATGGTCAGAGCGCCGCGCCGCTTTGCATAAGCAATCGCGCCAAGCACATACGGCGTCGACCCGCTTGCTGCGATCCCCACGACGGAATCGAGTTTCGACAGTCGAATTTTCCGCAGATCGCGCGCCCCCTCTCCCGGCTGGTCCTCCGCCCCCTCCACCGATTGCGTCACCGCCTTTTTCCCACCCGCAATCACGGCCCGCACCAGATTTGCCGAGACGCCAAACGTCGGTGGACATTCCGAAGCGTCCAAAACCCCGATCCTGCCGCTCGAACCCGCGCCAACATAAATCAATCGCCCGCCGGCCTTCATCCTCTCCACAATTTCATCCGCCGCCTTCGCAATATTCGGAATCTGGCGGCCCACCGCGCGGGCCACTTTTTCGTCCTCGCGGTTCATCAGCCGGATAATCTCAAGCGAGCTCATCCGGTCGAGGTCTTTCGACGCCGCGTTTCGTTCCTCGGTAATCCGCCGCGGGTGAGGGTTCCGCACCACCTTGGGAGAGGGCATTTCTAAAGTATAGCGGGGCCTCCTGCCTCCAAGTAAGGGGACGCCCGCAAGTTTCGCTTTCCCTAACGCCAAGAACAGCAACTCTCCTCCAATTGAGCGCCTGCCGCGGCGAACAGCTATGATAGAAAAGAGTCAGCCTTATAACTTTTGTTAAACCAACTGAGCTGGAACCCATTTCATGGACGTATTGAACAAACTTTTTGAAAAGCATTTCCGCGCCCCCGCGGAGCGCATCCAGCCGCTCCAGGGAGAGCTTGGTGGTTCGGGACGCCAGATCATTCGCCTTTCCCGTGGCCATCATTCTGCTATCGGCGTTCTGTACGCCGTGCGCGAAGAGAACGCCGCGTTCCTTTCCCTCTCGCGCCACTTTCGCCGCCACGGTTTGTCCGTGCCAGAGATCTACGCCGAAGATCTGGACCGCGGCGCGTACCTTGAAGAAGATCTCGGGGACACCACTCTCTTTGACTTTCTTTCCCTGAACCGGTCGGGCGAATCCATCGTTGCCCCGGTGGTGGAGTTTTACCGCAAGGTCGTCGCGGAGTTGCCTCGCTTCCAAGTGGAGGCCGGCCGCGATCTGGATTACTCCGTCTGCTACCCGCGCGGTAGCTTCGACCGTCAATCCATCGACTGGGACCTTAACTATTTCAAATATTATTTCCTTCGTTTGGCCGCGATTCACTTTAATGAACAAGCTCTCGAAGACGATTTTGACCGCCTCACGGACCTGCTCCTGGAAGCGCCCAGCGACCACTTCCTCTATCGCGATTTTCAATCCCGAAACGTAATGTTGCACAATGGGCAGCCTTTTTTTGTGGACTACCAAGGCGGCCGCAAGGGCGCGCTGCAATATGACATCGCCTCGCTGCTCTTCGATGCCAAAGCGGATTTGCCCCCTGAACTACGCCAGCTACTTCTGAACGACTACCTCGACGCGCTGTCCACCCACATCAAGCTCGATCGCGAAGCCTTCCTGCGCTATTACTATGCCTTCGTCTATGTCCGCATCATGCAGGCCCTCGGCGCCTACGGTTTCCGCGGATTCTACGAGCGCAAGCCGCATTTTTTGCAAAGCGTGCCCTACGCCCTGAAAAATCTTCGCTGGCTGCTGCACAACGCGAAGCTGCCCGTCGAACTCCCAACTCTCATGAGTGCCTTCCAAAACATGCTGGCCTCTGAAAAGCTGCAGCGCCTGGCGCCCGCAGCGCAGCTGCAAACGCAAAATCTCGTCGTCCACATTTTCAGTTTCTCGTTCCACCACGATCTGCCTAAGGACGACACCGGCAATGGCGGCGGATTTGTTTTCGATGCCCGCAGCCTCCCAAACCCCGGCAGGGAAGAGCGCTTCAAGCAACTGACGGGCAAAGACGCCCCGGTGATCGACTATCTGAACCAGCAGGAAGGCGTGCACCAGTATCTCGCCAACGCGGTCTCTCTCGTCGAGGCTAGCGCCGAGAGCTACCAGCACCGCGGCTTCAAAAACCTGATGGTCTCGTTCGGATGCACGGGCGGCCAGCATCGCTCCGTTTTTCTTGCCGAACATTTGGCAAAACGCCTGCGGGGCCAGAATGGCGTCGAAGTCGTCGTTCGGCACCTGGAGCTGGAGAGGATGGGCCGATGAGGGCCATGGTCCTGGCCGCCGGTCTCGGCACTCGCCTGCGCCCGCTCACCAACGACCGCCCCAAGGCGCTCGTGGAAATCGGCGGCCGCACGCTGTTGGAAATAACGCTCACGCGCCTGGCTTCGTTCGGTGTGGGCGAAGTCATCATTAACGTGCACCACTTTGCCGACCTTGTGATCCAATATCTGAAAGCTAATAATAATTTTGGACTGCAGGTGGAAATTTCCCGCGAGGAGCTGCTGCTCGACACTGGCGGCGGCCTGAAAAAGGCCAGCTGGTTCTTTCTCCGGGATTCCAGTCGCCTCGACGAACCGTTTCTCCTTCACAACGTGGACGTCATCAGCACAATCGATCTGCGTCGTCTGCTGCAGTCCCAAAACGAGAACCATGCGCTGGCCGCTCTGGCGGTCCAGCAGCGGGAAAGCTCGAGACAATTGCTCTTCAATGCGGAAGGCGAACTTTGCGGGCGTTGGATCAATGGCCGGGACCCGGAATTCGTGCGCCCGACTCCGAATACGAAGGCACTTGCGTTCTCCGGAATCCATGCAATTTCCCCACGTTTGTTGCCCAAAATCACAGAGCAGGGTGCGTTCTCGATCATTGAGAGTTATCTGCGAATGGCCGGGGAAGGCCAGCGGATTTTGGCGTTTGGGGCGGATGAGTACCGGTGGCGAGATTTGGGGAGGATGGAAGATTTGCGGGCGGCGGAACAGGAGTTTGCGTGAACCGAAAAATTGTCTCTTCCGTTGTCGTTCTGGTTCTTTTGGGAGTTCTAATTGTTGGGGCGGTCCTTTGGGAAAAAGGGCGTATTGACACCCGAAGGTCTGATCCACTTCGCATCATCTTCCTGGCTCAGAGCGAATATGCCAGAGAACATCCGGACAAGGGCTTCGCTACAAGCCTGGAGGATCTCGGCAATGATTCCAGGGGCTCCTTAATCGATTCGGTTCTGGCTAGCGGAACCAAGTCAGAATACGAATTCATTTTGTGGACAGCCGGGCCAAATTCTCAGGGTCGCGTATCGCGCTTCTTTGTTGTCGCGCGTCCTCAGAAGTATCAGGAAGGTGAACGTAGTTTCTTTATTGATGAGTCGGGTGTTGAGCGATTCACTGCCGAGAATCGCGCCGCTACCGCGGCGGATCCTCCTGTGCACTAGCGTGGCTATCTCGCCGGGGCGGCTTCGGTGGCGAGGCCGAGGGAGTTCATCACCGCGTCGTGAATAGCGGGGCGAACCTCGGCGATCTTGTGGTTCTCGCGCGTCGGATGCACGCGATTCGTCAGCAGCACCACGAACAACTGCCGGTCCGGATCGATCCAGATCGTCGTTCCCGTGAAGCCCGTATGCCCGTAGCTGTGCGGAGAAAAATAGTGCCCGCTCGAACCACCTTCCGCCGGCACCACCCAGCCCAGTGTGCGCGTCTTCTGAGCCAGCGATTGCGGCGCCGTGAACTCGGCGATGGTCGCGCGCCTCAGAATGCGCTGGTGCGCGTACACTCCGCCATTCAGCAGCATCTGGCAGAACACCCCCAGGTCCGGCGCCGTGCTGAAAACGCCCGCATGGCCGGAAACGCCTCCGATGGCAAACGCATTCTCGTCGTGCACTTCCCCCTGCAGCATCCTATGGCGCAACTGGCTGTCGAATTCAGTGGGCGCAATTTCCGGCCAAATCGTCTTCGGCGGGTTGTACATCGAACGCTTCATTCCCAGTGGCCCAAAGATATTTTCGTTCGCCAGCACATCGAGCGGTTTCCCGGTCAGCCGTTGAATAATTTCCGCCATCAAAATAATTCCCAGGTCAGAGTAGACAACTTTCGTTCCAGGCTCGTATTCCAGCGGCTCGGCAAAAATTCTTGTCAGCGTCTCCTGTTTGCCCGTGGACGTCCGCCAGTATTCCTTGAAAGGCGGCAGCCCCGAAGTGTGCGTCATCAAGTTGCGCACGGTCACTTTGTGCCGCCATTCCGGCTGCGGACCATTCGGCCATTCCGGCAAATATCGCTCGATCGGCGCATCCAGATTCAGCGGGGAAGGGAAATCGCCTTCCACCAGCTTTTCCACCAGCGTCGTCGTCACCACCACTTTCGTGAGCGAAGCAATGTCGTACATCGTGTCCGCATTCACCGCGGGCGATTTGGTGTCGTATTTCTGTTTGCCGAACGCGTGCACGCTCAACTTGCCGCGAAAAGCGACGGCCAGCGTCGCCCCGGGAAACGCCCGGTCGGCAATGGCTTTTTCAACCACGTCAAAAACTGGTTTCAACAGCGCCTCTCCGCGCACGTCCATCGGCTGCAACGTCATCGGATTCGCCGCCACCTGCATTCCGTATCCGGCCTTCAGATCAACGCCCGGTATCGTCACCGGCAAGCGGCCGCGAATGGGAATCTCTCCAAACAACGCCCGCGCCACCGAAATCTGCGCTACATCGCTGATCCCGAACACCGAAAGCCACGTTTCCGCCTGCGGAAACCGCTCGATCAAATACGGGCTCCCGAGCCCCACGGAAATCACCGGCTTGCCCGTCTTGTAAATTTGCTGGATCAACGGGAACTGGTCCGCGGGAACGTCCACATCGCCCTTGCGATCGCTGACACGCACAAACAACGCGAGAATCGCGACGTCGTAGGAATCCGGCCCAGGCAGCTTCAAATTCTCCGCCTTCGCAAATTTGGTATCGGCGCGCACCGTCGTCACGGAGTCGAAACGCCTGCGCAGCTCGCGCTCCAGATCTTCTCCCGGGTACGGCTCCGGATCGGCGTACAAGCAAACCAGCAATGCCCGTGCGGGTTTCGTTCCGTCCAGCGGCAGTCGATGCGGCGTATCGCGCAGCAGCGTAATTCCCCGGTCGGAGATTTCCTGCGATTCGGCTTGCCACGCCACGAGGCCGAATTTTTCATTCATCGCGGCGATGTCCACCAGCCGGTTCTTCTGCAAGCCGAGACGCGCCTTCGCCTCCAGAATCCGGCGCACGGAAGCGTCCAGCCGCTCCTGTGAAATCTGCCCGGAATGAACGGCGGAAAGCAGCGCCTCATACGCTGCGTCGGGCACCGGCGGCATCAGCAGCGCGTCTGCCCCGGCAAGAAAGGCGCGTACCGCGGCGTCGCCCGGCGCATATCGCACGGTAATCCCGCCCATGTCCATCGCGTCGGTAACTACCAGCCCTTGAAATCCAAGTTGCTTGCGCAGCAGATCCGTGAGCACCCGCGAAGAGAGCGTCGCCGGCGTGTTCGGGTCCGGCTCCAGCGCCGGAACGTTCAAGTGCCCGGTCATGATGCTTCCCACGCCGGCGGCAATCGCCGCGCGAAAGGGCACAAGCTCCAGCTTCTCCAGCCGCCCGCGATCCGCCGTGACCACCGGCAAATCAATGTGTGAATCCGCGGTGGTGTCGCCATGCCCAGGGAAGTGTTTTGCGGTGGCCAGTCCACCGTTCTCCTGCACACCGCGGATAAACTCGGTGACAAATTCCGAAACCCGGTCCGGATTTTCCCCAAACGATCGCGTGTTGATGATCGGGTTTCCCGGATTGCTGTTCACATCCGCGTCCGGCGCATAAATCCACTGGATTCCCGCGGCGCGCGCCTCCAGCACGGTGATCTTCCCCATCGTGTACGCGTCTTTCGGATTTCCAGCCGCCGCCACCGCCATCGCCGTCGGGAACGAAGTCCCCTCGTCCAACCGCATCGCCGTGCCGCGCTCGAAATCCGCCCCAATCAACAGCGGCAGCTTGGACTTCGCCTGCAACTGGTTGCTCAGCACCGCGGAGGGATACGCCTGGCTCTTCAGAAAACCAAGCGGCGAGCCCTGGGTCACATTGATGAAGCCGCCGACGTGCAGTTCCTCGACATCGTGCATCATCTGCGCATAAGCCGCGGAATCCATCGGAGTAAAACTGCCGTGATATGTCGTAAACAGGAGTTGCCCGACTTTTTCCTCGACGCTCATCTCCTTCAGCGTCGATTCCACCCATCTGCCGGGGTCTTCCGCTGAAAGTTTAGAACTCGGAGTGGCCTGCGATGCACTTTGCTTCGCCGCTGCTTTCGACGCCGCGGTTTTCCGGGATTTTCCACTACGCGATTGGCTGCGAACTTTCGGTGTCATAAAGGATAGAAGGACCAGGGGCAATAGCAACAATCGGGCGGCTCGCCTGTTCATATTGGAGAAATCCCTGCCGTGCCCCATGCCTTGACTGTATATAGCACGCGCACTACCCGCTCACAATGAAGGTGCGGAACTCCCGTTCCAGAATATCATTGGGAGATATGAAACATCGCTCCCCAGTTCGCCGCAACTCGTATCCCACCCCCTTCGCGTTGGCCGCCCTCCTTGCGTTCCTTCTTCTCTCCTCAGGGGCATCCATTGAAGCCCAGACCCACGCCAAGTCAGCGAAGCGCCGAAGCCGCGCTGGCCGAGTGCAGACAGGCCTGGACGTCCTTGAAGCGGAGAAATTCGCTCCCCTCCGCGGCAAGCACATCGGATTAATCACCAATCACACGGGGCTCGACTATCAAGAGCGCACCACGATCAACGTCCTTGCCCATGCCCCCGGCGTGCAAGTCGTGGCCCTCTTTAGCCCGGAGCACGGCATCGCCGGACACTCCGATGAAAAGCTTCCTTCCTCCAAAGACGCCTCCACCGGCCTGCCCATCTTCAGCCTCTACGGCGATCATCTGCGCCCCACCGACGAAATGCTCCAGGGCATCGACGCGCTCGTCTTCGACGTGCAGGACGCCGGCGTCCGCTTCTATACCTACACCACCACGATGGCTTACTGCATGGAAGAAGCCGCCAAGCGCAACATCGCCTTCTTCGTCCTTGATCGGCCGAATCCTCTGAACGGCGACATCGTCGAAGGCCCCATGCTCGACGCCGAAAAAACTTCCTTCGTCGCCTATTACCCGCTCCCGGTGCGGTACGGCCTTACCATCGGGGAGCTCGCGCAGTTCTTCAACACGGAAAATCACATCAACGCCGAACTCCACGTGATCCCGATGAAAAACTGGCACCGCAACTATTTCTTTGAAAGCACTGGGCTGAAATGGATTCCGCCCTCACCCAACCTGCGCACACTCAAAGGTTCGCTGCTCTATCCCGGCCTCGAGATTCTCCAGAACGCTGGCGTCTCTGTCGGGCGAGGTACCGAGGCCCCGTTCGAAGAATTCGGCGCGCCCCGGATTAACGGCGAAGAAGTCGCCTCAGTGCTCAACGCAAAAAATCTTCCAGGCGTTCATTTCGTGAATCAGCCCTTCATTCCCGTCAGCGGCCTCTACGCGGGCCAGCACTGCGGCGGCGTCAGCGTGCGCGTAACCGACCGAGCCGCGCTGCGCTCGATGCGAGTCGGCCTCGAAATCGCCGCCGAGCTGCACAAAAAATATCCCGACCAGTTTGATTTCTCCAAAATTCTCCTGCTCCTCGGCAACGATTCCACCATTCAGCAACTCCAGGCCGGCACGCCCCCCGGCGAAATCATCGCTAGTTGGGCCAAGGACCTGGCCACCTTCGACCAAGCCCGCCGCCGCTACTTCCTCTACAAATAAGCTGAGTTTCCAGGCAATCATTCAGAATTCCCAGCCGCTGTCCAGTGTGCTAAAGTCCGCTATATGCGAATCGTTTCCTTGTTGCCATCTGCCACGGAGATTTTATTTGCACTTGGCCTGGATGAAGAAATTGTCGGCGTCAGCCACGAATGCGATTTTCCCCTTCGCGCGAAAACGAAAACCGCGGTGGTTTCCTCCCCCCTCCCGAAAGAAGCTACCCCCGCGGAAACCGACCGCCTGGTCCGCGAGCATGTGGAGCGCGGCGAATCCATCTACGCCGTGAATCGCGACCTGCTCGAAGAACTTGCTCCCGACCTGATTTTCACGCAAGACCTCTGCCACGTTTGCGCGGCCACTCCGGAAGAGCTTGGCGCCGCCCTGGCCACCATTTCCAAGCAACCAGAAATCATCAGCCTCGATCCCCATGACCTCGGCGACGTCTGGCGCGATATTTTGTGGATTGGCGAAGCGACCGGCCGCCGCGAGCGCGCGCAGCAACTCGTGACCCACATCGGCGAACGCCTCGGCCGCCTGAAAGCGCAACTCGCCTCGCACTCAGAACGGCCTAAAGTCGCGGTGCTTGAATGGCTGCAACCATTTTACGTCGGCGGGCACTGGGTCCCGGAAATGGTGGAACATGCCGGCGGCATCGACGTTCTTGGCGAGGTAAGAACGCCTTCGCGCCGTGTCAGTCTTCAGGAAATTGTGAATGCGGCCCCGGAAGTCATCTTCATCGCTCCCTGCGGCTACGTCGCGGAGCAAGCCCGCGACGAATATCTGTCACTGACGTTCCCCGACGAGTGGTACAGCATTCCGGCCGTGCGCGACGGCCGCGTCTTCGTCCTCGATGCCAACGGCCACGTCTCACGTCCCGCGGGCCGCCTCGTCACCGGCATCGAATCCATGGCCAAGGCCCTCCATCCGCACATCGAAGTTCCCGTAAAGGCCATGCTCGGCATGTTGGCCCTGCCAGCAACCTCCGTACGGAACCGCGTCGCGGCCGCCGGTACTCCCACTTTCTGAACACGCTGCGCGCCGCCATTTCCAACAATGTCATCCTGAGGGGCGCGTCTTTTGCGCCCCGAAGGACCTCAACTAACACAGCGCGCAAAATGTCGAATTCGTAATCGACTGCGCGCGAATTCGCCTCTCAGGCATTTCCCGCCTCGCCTAGCACGCCCTTCCCCGCCTTTTGCCAATACCAATAAAACGGCAGCCCCGCCAGTATCAGCAACAACCCAATCGAAGACCGCCCCGGCCGCTGCAGCCAAATATTGGCAGTCAGCGCCAATGCCCCCAGCACAAACAACCCCGGCACCCACGGATATCCCCAGCAATGATACGGCCGCGGCATATCAGGCTCCGTGCGCCGCATCCGGAAAAGCGCCACCACCGCAAGCCCGTAGAAAATCCATCCGGCGAAAATAAATAAATTCGTAAGTTCCTCAAACGTCCCCGTCAACGCCATCAAGCTCGCCAGCACGCATTGAAAAATCAGCGCCCGCCCCGGCGTCCGGTACTTCGGATGAATCCCGTCCGCAATCTTGAAGAAAATTCCGTCGCGCGCCATCGCATACGGCACCCGCGCCCCGCTCAAGACCGACGAGTTCATCGAGCCCAGCGCCGAAATAACCATCGCCAGAGTCACCCACGCCGCCGCCCCATGCCCCACCACCCGTTCGACCACATCCGAAGCCACATGCGCCGAATTTGCCACGCTCTCAAACGGCAGCACCCTCAGGCACGCCGCGCTGAAAAGCAAATAAATAATCGCCACCAGCGATACGCCACCAACGAGCGCCCGCGGAATATTCCGCTGCGGATTCTCGACTTCCGACCCGACCAGACTCAGATCTTCCCATCCGTCGTAAGCCCAAAGCGCCGCGGCCAGCGCCGCCAAAAATGCACCGAGCAGCCCCGTGCTTCCCGCCGCCGGCCACATCGGCCCCGGCATATGCGCGCCCGCCGCCGGAAGCGCGAACGCTACGCCAATCACCATCAGCACGCTGAAAAGTTTGATCGCCGTCAGAAATACCTGCACTCCGCCGCCCAGCCGCACGCCAAGATAATTCACGCCCGTCATCAGCACCAGCCACAGCACTCCGAGCGGCTGCGCCCAGGTGAAAACAAAATCATACGGCTTCAGCCATCCGGTCAATCCGGGAATCGCGATGTGCCAAGTGAAAATCGGCGCCGCAACAGCCGGAATAAAAAATCCCATGAAACGCATCATCCCCGCCGCAATCGATGACGCGGACGACGGCCGCCCCACAATCGAATGCATCCAGCCGAAAAGAAATCCCCACGCGGGGCCGAAGCCGCGCCGCAAGTACGCGTATTCGCCGCCTGCCTCCGGAATCGCCGCGCCCAACTCGGCAAACGCAAGCGCCCCGAAAAGCGAAAGGATCGCTCCCACGATCCACGCCGCGAACACGATCGACACGCTGCGGCCCTCGCGTGCCATCTCCGCCGGCTTCAGGAAAATTCCCGTGCCGATCATGGTGCCCACCACAATCGCCATGGAAGCCCACGCTCCCAGGCCGCGCACAAGTTCCAGCCGCTTTTCGCTCATAAGCCTCCGCTGCCGCGCTTGGCAAGAAAGTGTAGCCCAACAGCCGCTGGCAATCGTCAGGAAGTCGCGGCCCGTTGCGCAAACATCCGGCTAACCAGTGCGCCGAGTGCAAAAGTCACGCACGAGCCGATCAGCACATACCAGGTGAATGCAACTTTCGTGAAGCCCAGCACCAGCAGCACGCTTGCCAATCCGCCGAACATCCCAACCAGCGATCCCGTGGCGTTCGCGTGCGAATCAAACGTGCCCAACAGAAAAAGCCCCAGCAGGCTGCCGAAGGGAAGCGACGCGACTGTAAGCCCCGCCTCCAGCAGATGTCCCCAGGGAAGCAAGCCGAACAAAACCAGCACCGCGCCCCAGACCAAAGTCATTCGCCGCGACAACTTCAGAAACGCTGCCGGGTCAGCACTCTTTCCGCTCAGCGCGGCGAAGTCCAACACGCTCGACGCGGCCAGCGAGTTCAGCGATCCGCTGGCGTTGGACATCGCGATCGCCAATATCGAAGCCAGCAGCAATCCCGTCAGGCCCGTAGGCATTTCTCGAATCAGGAAATGCGGCAATATACTGTCCGTGCGATCCCCCGCCCCAAGCAGAGGCCAATGCTGCGCAAAAACAAAAAGCAAGACTCCCACCAAAAGAAAAAGCGCGAACTGAAATAACACGATAAAGCCGCTGGTCAGCAGTGCCCGCCGGCTATCCCGCTGATTTCTCGCTGCCAGCAACCTCTGCACAATCGTTTGATCCGTGCCATGGCTGGCCATGGTTAGAAATGCCCCGCCGATCACTCCCGACCAGAATGTATATTTTGTCGCGAGATTCCAGCTGAAATCCAACACCTGCAGCTTGTTCCCGTTCGCGGTGGCCACCTGCGCCACTTCATTCCACCCGCCAGGAATGCGGTGGAGCAACACACCGAACGTCACCACGCTGCCCAGGAGATAAAGCAGGAACTGTGCCACGTCCGTCCAGATCACTGCCTTCATCCCGCCTTCAAACGTATACAGTACCGTCAGCGCAATCACGATAAACACCGCAAGCCGCTCAGAGGTGCCCAGCGCCACGCTCACCACCAGCGCAATCGCCGCCACCCGCACGCCTTCGGCAAGCGTGCGCGTCGTCAAAAACGTTACCGCCGCCACGGAACGCATGCGTTGCCCAAACCGTTTTTCGATCACTGCGTAAGCCGTCAGAAATTCCCCGCGAAAATATCCCGGCAGAAAAAACAAGCTGATCAGAAAGCGGCCCACTACATAGCCGAACACCAACTGAAGAAACGTCATGTTGCCGGAGTAAGCGAGCGCCGGCGTCCCGATAATCGTGAGCGTGGAAGTCTCCGTGGCAACGATGGAAAACGCCAGTGCCCACCACGGCGCGGTCCGCCCGCCCAGAAAATAGTCGCGGACGTCCCGCTGTTTTCCACGGAAGTAAATGCCCAGCGCCGTCACGCCCAACAGGTAAACAATGACGATCGCCAGGTCCAGAAGATGGATGTGCATGCGTTTCGGACTCCGCTGCCACCCGCGCGGCCCCGCGAAGTGTGACGAGAATAGTGGCTGCGTCGCGATGCGTCAAGAAAGCAATCCGCGCCGCTTGAGCCGCGGCGACGTTTTCAGCACCGGCCCATCCTTCGCTGCCCCAAAAACCTCCCGGCTCGCGTATGCTTTTTCCATGCGCTATGTGTTGGGTCTCGATGGCGGCGGCACGAAGACGGAGTGCGTCTTGATGGACGAATCGCGCCACATAATTGCCTCCAGCCGCGGCGGTCCATCCAATCCGATGCGCGTCGGCTTCGGCGGCGCGTTGGCGGCGGTCTGCGAAGCGGCGCGGATGGCGATTGCGACCGCGAAGATCTCCAACGAAGCAGTTATCTCGCTCTGCGCGGGGCTCGCGGGAACCGCTTATCCGGAGTCCGGGCGAAAAATGAAGATGCTCCTCGAAGAGGAATTTCCAGGCAGACTGGTGCGGGTTTGCACGGACATGGATTTAACTCTCGAAGCCATCGGAGACGGCGCCGCTATTGTGCTGATTGCCGGAACTGGGTCCGCCGCCGTCGGCCGCGATGCGCGGGGACAAACCGCGCGCGTGGGCGGTCACGGGTATTTGCTCGGCGACGAAGGAAGTGCCTACCACGTTGGCCAGCGGGCGGTGCTCGATGCCTTGCGTCATTTTGAGCGAACAGGCGCTGACACTCCGATGGGCCGGAAAATCCTTTCAGAAATTGGTGCAGCCGCCTGGCCGGATTTGCAATCCCGTGTTTATGCGGCACCCGACGAAGTCTTCCCGCGCTTATTTCCCACGGTACTCCAGGCCGCGGAAGCGGGCGATGCATTGGCCAGATCGTTGCTCGATGATTGCGCCGCAGCCCTCGCGGAAATCGTCAGCGATCTCGCCGAGCGCCTTCAGCTACAATCTCAGAATTTCCGGCTGGCAAAAACTGGCGGAATGCTGGGCCGCTCTGCCTACTTCGACGAGCGTCTCGACTTTTATCTGCGCAAGGCCGCGCCACTTGCTCAGTTCAGCGCCTTGTATCTGAGTCCCGCGGAAGCGGCGGCGCATCTGGCGCTTCAGCTTCTGCCGCACGCGTGAGGGAACGGACTTGACTCTACTCGAACAGCAACGCGACCGCGCCCGCCTCGCTGTCGGCGAGGAACTCAAGCCGTTCCTCTATCACCCGTCGCCGGAAGTCCTGTTCGCGCTCCTCGAAAATCCCGCCCTCGACGAAACGCTCCTCGCTCTCCTGCTTTCCAGAAAAGATCTTCCCGCCGAGATCATCGAAAACATCGCCGCGCGAAAAACATTCTTGAAGAGCTACGCTGTGAAACGCGCTCTGGTTTTCCATCCGGCCGCGCCCCGCCTCGTCGGTCTTCGCCTGTTGCGAGACCTTTACCTCATGGACCTCGTCCAGTTTTCGTTATCGCCAGTGGTTCCTACCGAGCTGAAGCGTCACGCCGAGGAGTACATCATCGCGCGCCTCCCCCAATTGCCCCTAGGGCAGAGAATTACCCTCGCTCGCCGCGGCCCCGCGCGTGTCACCGGAGCCTTGATCGCCACGGGCCATGCGCAGGTTCTGGAGATCGCTCTCGACAATCCCCGCCTCACCGAAGCCCAGGTCTTGAAAGTGCTCTGGCGCGACAAGCTCCCGCAGGTGGTCGTCCTCACTGTCGCCAATCACCGCAAGTGGTCGCAGCACTACAACGTGCGCCTCGCACTCGTGCGCAACTCCTCCACGCCTCTTGCGATTGTGCTCAGCTATTTGCCGCAATTGACCGTGGTAGACTTGCGCGAACTCGCCGCTCCCGGCATCGTCCCAGAAAATCTTCGCAAATACCTTCAAGCGGAAGTGCACCGCCGTATGCAAGCTTCCAAACTGGAAGCGGCGGCGGAGCCGCAGTCTCTGCGCGGGGAATTACTTTCGCAGCCGAAGGATCAGAATCGCCCCGAGGAAGAATAAAACCGCGGAAAAAGAAAACGCCGCTCTCGCGGACACCGCGGACCACAAAAACCCGACCATCAGACTCGACAAAAAATCTCCCACGGCATTCACCGCCGCGAGCGTCCCGAACGCCATCCCGTGCTGTTCTTTGGGAATTAGTTCTGCCGCGAGAGAATCTTCCAGCGCCTCTTCGGTCCCCACGTAAATTCCCGCCAGTACGAAGAGGCCGCCCAGAAGCCAAAGTGTAGTGGGCGTACTCGTAAGAAAAATAGCCGTTAGGCCCGCCAAGGCGTAGCCTCCAGCCAGAATTGCTTTTCTATTTGGCACAAGATCGCTGATCCATCCGCTCACATACGCCGACCCGGCATAAAACACGTTGTGCAGGGTATAGAGCCCCACTGCCAGGGTGGCCGCGCGCGCCGCGCCATGCGCCGGACCGAGCATCCGGGATGCATACAAGATCAAAAGCGTGTGGGAAAAATCGCCCGAGCCGAACACGCCCACTCCCAGCAGAAATTCGCGAAAATTCCGTGGCAGGCTGCGCAGCCCGGTCAGGAACGTCACCTTCTTTCGCGCTTCGAACGCGCGTTCCCGCACCAGCAGCCAGAAACTCAGCACCGCGATCATCCCGGGCAAAAGCGTCCACAGAAATACCGCCCGATAGTTGTGGTTGGTTACCTTCAGCAGCCACAGCGCCGTCAGCGGTCCCGCGATCGCGCCGACCGTATCCATCAGCCGCTCCAGCCCGAATGCCCGGCCGTACGCTCCCGGCGCCACGTCAGCAGCAAGCAGCGCCTTCTTCACTGGCGAACGCACGCCGCGCCCCAGCCACGCCGCCGCGCGCCCGAACAATACGTGGTATGCGTGCGTCGCAAACGCAAACGACGCCGTCGCCACAGCGGTGAACGCGTACCCAAACACCGCCAGCGGCTTCCGCTTCTTCAACCGGTCCGTGTAATGCCCGGAGCTCAGCTTCGCAAAACTCGAAAGCCCGTCGGCTATTCCTTCAATCGCGCCCAACCAGGCCGGGCCCGCGCCAATCGACGCCAGAAATGCCGGCAAAATTGAAGTGGCAATTTCGTGGCTCCAATCGCTGAACAGGCTGGTTATGCCCACGCCCAGCACGGTGCGGTTCAGCCAACCGGAGGAAGAATTCTGCGTTGATGTTTTTTCGGAGTCCAAGTCGGCCACTGCGCCGCCTATCTCTTCGCGGGTCTGTAAAGAATCACCCGCACTTTTTCGAGCGTAATCAGCCCGCCGTCCACCATCTCATCCAGCCGCGGCAGCATCAATTCAATCCGCTCCTGCATTTCGATGACCTCAAGAATAATAGGCAAATCCTGCGACAACCGCAGCAGCTTATCAGTGTGATACACGCTGGAAGAACCATACCCCGCCACGCCGCGCAGCACGGTCACGCCGGAAAACCCGTCTTTCCGCAGCATCTCCACAATGGCCTCATGCAGCGGCTTGCCATGCCATTTATCCGATTCGCCGATGTGAATCCGCATCAGCGTCCGCTCGCCTTCAAATTTCTGGTGCGTCATGGCGCGCTCCCCGCCCTTGTGGCGGTCACCTTCAGGTGGCCCCGACTTTTCCACCCAACAAATCCGCTTCGTGCCGCTGACCAACATCTCTTAAAACCGGTTGGCCAACCGAATCCCCGCAACCGAAAGCAGCAACCCAAACGCCACGCTCGCCGCCACATACGCCGTCGCCCATAGCCATTCCCCCGCCTCCAGCATCTTCGCCGTTTCCCATCCAAAGCTCGAAAACGTCGTGTAGCCCCCGAAAAATCCCACCGCGATCGCCATGCGCCATTCCGGTGGCACAATCACGCGGTTCAGCAAAATCTGCCCGATCAGTCCAAGAAAAAAACATCCCGTCAGATTGATTAGCAGCGTGCCGTACGGAAACGTGCTGCCCATCCTGACCTGCACAAGTCCCTGCAGCCCGTATCTAGCCAGCGTTCCTATCGCCCCGAACGCCCCAATCAGCAATAAACGCAATTTGTCTCCGATCCGGCTGCTCTCGCCGCACAGAAGAAAAAACTCCTGGTGCCGCCTGGCAGCCAGGAGTCATCAGCCCCGGCGCATCCGGCCCGGGCGGTTACGGCGAACTCCATCGCCGTGAAATTGTGCCTCAGTCTAACCGCGTCCGCCTAAAAATCGCAACACTCCACGCTCCTATCCTCGTTGAATAATTACCGCCATCGCACGCGCCGCATCGGCCGGAGTCCACTCGTTGTCGGCGTACCACTTCTCAACCTTGCCGTCTGGCCCGATCACCGTGGTGCTCAGCGAATGCACAATCTGCGCCTGCTCCGGCTGATACACCAAACCAAAGAATTGCGCCACCTCCGGCAAATCCTTCGCTGAGGGCACCGCAAATTGCCAATCGAAGGGTCTCTCACCGGTCGCGCTCTTCTTATAGAGTGAAGCGTAATGCTTGAGCACCGCCGGCGTGTCGTGCTCCGGATCGAAGCTGATACTCAGAAATTCTGCACGCTCCGCGGCACCTGGTATTTCTTGAAGCAACTTCTGCACCGCGCGGAGGTTCTCATTCATCCGCGGGCAAAAGTCCGGCAGTGGGCAACGCGTGTAAATAAACGTCACCAGCAGCACTTTGCCGCGATAGTTGCTCAAGTGAATGATCTTCCCGTCCTGATTTACAAGCGCAAAGTTGGGCACCGCGTCGCCTTTCTCCGGAATGTGCTGCGTTGTGCCCGGCGCAGACGTCCCGTCACCCTTGCTGACCAGCACAATCTTCTCCAGCCGGCCCTTGCTCTCGGACACCACCAGGTCCGCGGTGATCTTGTCTCCGGGTTGCAAGGTTTCGATCTGCCTTGGCTCCGCGACCTGATACGTCATGGTCATCGCCGGCATCAGCCCGGGAATATCTCCGTGCTTCACGGTGATCAGTTTCTTCCCGGTGTCCGTGGAGATCACTTCCCCCTGGATCGGATAGTGCTTTTCGGGTGCGGACTGGCAACCAGCCGCAATTCCCGCGCAAATCAGGGCTACAATCGCTAAAAGTTGTTTCATCTTCTCCTCAGTAGTGAAAACGATACCGCAACTGCACGAAAATCTCGCGCGGATTGTTGTAATGCGTCCCGCCGAACGTGAAGCTGTTGTCCAGCAGCACGCGCCGGTTGCCCACGTTCAAGCCCGTCACCGAAAGCGAAACTCGCTCCCCAAAATCTTTGCCGAGCGTCATGTCAAACGTGGTGTGCGGCTGCAGGTGATCGCCCGGCAGGTTTGCATTCCCATTCGTGAAGCCAGAGCCGTAGTACACGTCGGTGGAAGCGTAACTTCTCCACGGCAGCGTCCATTGTCCGCCAACGTGCAGCGTGTTGCGCTGGTCGTGATCCAGAAACCCGAAGCCTTTGCCAAACGAAAAATCCGTCAACCCACCATTAATGTTGCCGAAGCCGAGCGCGAGCTGGTTCGAATAGGTCAGGTAGACTTGCCCGTGCTTGTGAATCTGCGGCGACCGCAGCGTCAGCTCCCAACCGTTGATGCGCGCGCCCTGAATGGTGATGGGAAAAAACAGGTTGGAGTTGTTGAAATTGTTGTGGTCGAAAAAGTTTTTAGCACGGGTCAGAAAGGTGTCCGCATCGATCGTCCAGCCCCACAAGGGAATGGTGACGCCGTACTGATGCTCCTCGTCGCGCTCGCCGTGCAGCGGAATGAATCCCAGATTCTGATTGTTCGCGGCGTTCAGCAGCGGTCCGGAAATCGTCGAAAGCGGCGGCGCCTGGTAAAAGTGCCCGTAAAAGGCGCGGAACACCCAGTTCAGCTTGGGGACCCGCAGCGAAGCGCCAACGCGCGGGCTGCTGGCATTCTCTACCACCTCCCCGGAATAATGCGTCTGCCGGATGCCGCCATCCACCGAAAGCCACGATGTTAACTTAATCTGGTCCTCAACATAAGCCGCTGCCAGGCCGCCCGCCGGGCTCGTGGTCACAGGAGTATTCAAGCCGCTGCATCCTCCTGTCGTTTTAGGATTGCAGAGCAAACCAAATAACTGGCTCGATTGCTCCGCAAATCCGAAAACGCCGGCCCGCAAGTTGTTGCGCTTCGCAATCCACGACAAATTCGCCTGCCCGCCTTCATAGTTTGACGACAGCGTCTCCGTCGCCGAACTCGGCTGATCCGATGGGCTGCTCGCATAACTGACGTTGTTGTGGTGATAGAAGGGCGAAACCGTCAAAACGAGCCCGGGACTGAACGTGCGCACCCATGTGAAGAGCACAAAGCCGTCCCTCTCTTTGTTGGAGTCGCTCTGAAGCTGTCCCAGCGTGGGTGGATTGTTGGGGTCAAAGGGCACCTGATAAAAATCCTGCCGCAGTTGCGCCACCAGCCGCAGTTGATTCTGTGCATCCACGTTGTAGGTCATCGACGTGAATCCGCCGTAGCCGTTCGCCTGATCGTGAATCACCGCTGAGCTCGGCGTTTGCAATCCCAGATCGCTGCGGTTGCCGTTCAGGCTCGCGTAGTAAGCAAACCGGTTCGTGTGCCCGCCGAAATTCAACTGGTCGTTGGTCTGGTAAAAATTCCCCGCGGTCAGTATCAACTCGGCTTCGTTGTTGCGCTCGAATCCGCTGCGCGGCGCCACGTTGAAAACGCCATAGGTGCGGTCTCCGTAATCGGCCGAATAGCTGCCGCGCTGCACTTCCAACATGTCAATATCTTTCGGATCGATTTGCGGCCCAAGATTGCTCGCGATATTCGTATTCGGTATGGACACGCCGTCGATCAGCCAGCTCACCTGGTGCCCGCCGCGCACATGAAGCTGGTCATGCGTGTAGTAAGCCCCCGGCACATAATTCGTAATCATCGCCAGGCTGTTCGATTGCCCCGCTCCCGGCGTCTCGGCAATCTCCTCGCGCGTCACCAGCGTTGTAGGCGTCACCGACTCCTCCTGCGCCGGCGGCGCTTCGGATGTCACCGTTACAGACTGCGCCTGCTTCGCCACCTTCAATTCAATATGCAAAATCGGCGCGGTCCCGGAAAGCACAGTCAGCTTTTCTTCCTGCGCCCCGAAATCGGCCTTGCTGACCGTGATGCGGTATTCCCCAATCGGCACGGAATCAAAATGAAATTCACCCTCGGCACTCGTCCGCGTCGTCTGCGTGAACTCCGAATGTTCCGCCTTCAACACCACCTCCGCATCCGCAATCGGCCGGTGCTGCGCGTCATGCACAATCCCGCGCACGGTAGCAACTGCCGTCGCCAGCAAAATTCCTCCGCCCATCAACAGAAGCCCAATCAAAAATGAAATCCGTCGAGCCATCAATCTCTTCTCCATAAAAATGTGAACGTAGCGGCCAGCTTCAGGTGGCCCCTCCCGCTTTTTCCCAGGTGGCCTTCGATAAGAGCGAAGGCGTTGTCAAGACACAAAACTCCCGTGCAGTGTTTTTCTCACCGTGTTTCGTCCAGAGTTGGTGGAGAACCGAAGCTCTGTAACTCATACG
>JGI12635J15846_10000735_pt1 | contig 28337 bp, 23 predicted proteins | sample BlaSpr_A8_OM2_M2_FD_15846 | JGI IMG/M metagenome (IMG submission 15846)
GCAGATCATCGACGCCGCGTCCGTGCTCGGCGGAAATAGGGAAGAGCTTTCTGATCCCGAGACGATGAAACTCGTCCGCGAGCCGCTCTTGCTTGTCGCTATCAATCTTATTCACCGCGAGAAACAGCGGCTTCCCGCCACGAATCATCAGGCGAGCTAGTTCAAGGTCCGGACCAGTAACTTCCGTTCTCCCATCAATCACCATAATCACAGCATCAGATTCGGCGAGTGCAACCTTCGCCTGTCGGAATATTTCCGACGGAATGAAGTCCTTATCTTCAGGAATGATTCCACCGGTATCCACGATCCTCAGACGATGCCCGCGCCACTCTGCCTCGCCGTAAAGCCGGTCGCGAGTTATGCCGGGCTCATCGCCAACAATGGCGCGCCGCGATCCGACGATGCGGTTGAAGAGGGTGGACTTCCCCACATTCGGGCGGCCCACAATGGCCAGCGTAGGCACTCCGGCCGCAGCGGGCTCGCTCATCGCACTGGATCTGATTCGGGTCATTGGTACGGTCGTTGGTCCTTGGTCGTTGGCCGTTGGCTAAAATCAAAACCCAGGACACCCGTTGTTGTCGGTCGTTGGTCATCTTCTCGGATTCTCGTTTTGGCCAACGACCAACGACGAACAACCAACGACGGGTTTAAGAGGCAATACTACGCCCTGAGCCGCGTGGGGCACGGGAGCGAGTCGCGTTAAAGGCTTCTACTCGATTGCGTCCACCACGTTTGGCGCGGTAGAGCGCCTTGTCTGCTAGGTGAATTACTTCCTCGACTTCACGCGTCTTCGCAGTTGGCTCGGCGACTCCGATGCTCACCGTTACTGAGAGTTCTCCCTCGGAAGTTCTTTCGGTCAACTTTCTCGCAGCGGATTTCTTGCTCGGAGCTTTGGTTCGAGAAGTATTTCTTCGGTCGGGTCCGCGGGACGCAGCTCGGCGTTCCGGCGCCGACCGCACCCGAAAACTGGAAGCTTCGATCGTTGCGCGAAGCGCTTCCAAATGCTCGATCACTTCCTTCATCGGTTTGCCGGCAAACAAAATTGAAAATTCCTCTCCACCAACTCGAAATGCCCGGCCTCCTCCGCCAACCGCACCAAGCCTGCCCGCAACCAGGCGCAATACTTCGTCTCCAGTTTCGTGTCCAAATGTGTCGTTGAAACTCTTGAAGTGATCAATGTCCACGACTGCAATCGAATAGGGCGCGACCAAACCTGGCAGCGCATCGTTGTACGCCCGGCGCGATGGCAAACCCGTGAGTTCGTCCTGATATGCCAGGGCGTATGTGTTCTCAATAATCGAACTAACCAAGATCAAGCCTGCCGTGGCGAAGTATGCATTCCCGGTTTTGTTGACACCGCCCGCAAGCAAGCCACAAAACACAGCGGCAAGGGACCAAAGCAATCCGCTCTCAACGGGCTTGTGCTGGCGAAGAAATTTCATCAGCAACACGCCAAAAGCGATCACGAAGAGGACGATTGCCAGTTGCGGGAGAGAGTTCGCGTGAGATCCAGCCTGTCCCAGAATTGGATTGTGAATGATCGCCGGGGCAACCGATTCACCTGGACGACATATCACCGCGACAAATACCGACTCGAAGAATAACAGCGCGATATGCGATGCGATGCTGGGCAGGGCCAGCCCGCGCTCGCGCATAAACGCAACAAAGATGAAATTCAGCGGGATGAGTACAGCAACCGCCTCAAAGGCGATCCTGCCCGGCCCGGAAGACGCAGGCCTTGCCGATGAAAAGAATTCCATCGCCCGGTAAGCCAGCAAAATGGTAACCAGTGCGAAAAGAGTACGGCTTGAGTGAAATCTCCAAGCCAGCAAAACTCCGGCAAAAAACACAGCATAGTAATAAATCTGCACTGCCGGAACCGACAGCCGCAGCAGTTCAGTGCCAAGTAGTACGGCCGCGCAGAGAAGCAGCACGCCGCCCGGGAGAAATAGCGGTTTGAGAGTCCTGAGAGTCAAGGTGTTGGAAAGTCCAGCCGAGTCCACTCAAATTATCGCGCGTGGCACGACCGCAAGTGAATGGCGGCAAGGATTCCCGGGCCGGAGGGTGCCCCGTCCAAGCTCCGCTTCGGTGGGGATTTCGGCCAGCACTCCAAAGGTGTCGGGCTATAGAGATGTTATGACGGCCTTCCAGAGGACCGTTCTAACTGCGAGACCAATTCATCAAAGCGCAGAGGTAACTCCGTCAAAGGATACCGCGTCCCGCTCGTGCGCACGTCCGGTGAAAACATTTTGATGACACCGAGCCGGGATTCCACGTCATATTCCCCTAGAGTGTCATCAAGGAGCAAGTAGCCAATTTGTTTGAAATCGCCATTGCCCTCCCGAAAGCCAGGGATAAATAGATAAATGCCGGCGATCTTTCCGTCATCCAGTAACGAAAACTGAACGTCGTTTGGGTGGATGCGTTTACCTCGAAACTCCACCATGTTAGGGGGCCATCGACGCGGTCGAAAAGCAGTTACCCGCCAGCGATCAAGACCCGGCGCGGCATCCGCGAGGGAAACAACAGCAGGGAACGCGCGCCTTATACCACTTGCACTGATCACGAATTCTCTTCTCGCGTCCGTCGGGCCAAATTCGAACGTAAGATCTGGATCAACTTTCTGCAGCTCAGTTGCGAGTTGGTCAAAGACTCTTTCCTGATCGGCCTCGAAATTAAGGAGTTCCACTTCATGCTGAATAAACCAATTCCAAAATTTTTCCTGAGCGGTCATCTCAATTTCGCATCCCAATTTTATAGTGTCTCGTGACGCTTAACATCATGCTCGGGTTTCGTTCAAGACGGCACCCGCGAGGCTAGATCCGCGAACGTAAGGAACTGCTGGAGCCGAAATCGCGGCTCCTTTCCACACCCGCCCAAGCGGAGCTTGAACGGGGCACCCTCGAAATCTTTGTTGGCCAAAACCGTCCCATTCCTGCACTACGTCCCCTTCGGGGAACCCGCCACTTTGGTACTCTGCGCTTTTACGTGCCGCAGCCGCTCTCCTGCTCAACAATCAATTAGAGCAACCTTATGCGAATCTTGATTGCGGAAGACGATCCGGCTCTGGCCAGCTTCGTGAAAAAAGGATTGGAAGCCGAATATTACGCCGTGGACATCTCCCCGAACGGCGAGCAGGCGCGGGCCATAGCCGCCGAACTCGATTACGACCTGCTGCTCCTGGATCTGGGGCTGCCGTCGCTCGATGGAGTCACTGTGCTCCGCTCACTCAGGGAGTGCAAGCCAGGGATGCCGATCCTGATCGTAACCTCGCGGAATCGCGTCGAAGACCGCGTTCAATGCCTTGATCTGGGCGCCGACGATTATCTGACCAAGCCCTTTTCCTTTGCTGAGCTATCGGCCCGCATTCGCGCCCTTCTGCGCCGAAGCCATCTATCGGCAACCTCAACACTGAGAGTGGCAGATTTGAAACTCGATCGAGTGGAGCGCCGAGTGGAGCGCGCCGGCCGCCGCATCGACCTGACTTCGAAAGAATTCGCCTTGCTCGAGTACATGATGCGCAATGCTGGACGCCGCGTCACCCGCGCCATGATCATCGAACACGTCTGGAATCTCTCTTTCGACACCTCCACCAACATCGTTGACGTGTATGTGAATTACCTTCGCCGGAAGATGGACAAAGATTTCGCCAGTCCTCTCATTCATACAGTCCGCGGCGTCGGTTACGAACTGAGCAATCGTTCAGCACCGCCAACTAGGGCACAGCTCCCGGCTTAGCTTCCAGTTCCGTTTCCTGTTACGGGAAACTTCCACGACGGTGAGACATTTCTAATCTGGTTCTAACGCCCTTCTTAGTTTCCGGGAATTAAATCGTAGATATACGCGGCAACCGTTGTCCCGCCTTTCCTGCTTTTACTCCCTCAAAAGCATGCGAGATGCCCTTTACCGGGTGACGGCGAAATTCGCTCCAAATTGAACCTGACCTGGGAAGGACGCCAACGTGTCTACAAAGAAAACCAAATCCGCCGGCAGCGCATGGGATAACGATCAGGAGCGCGAACGGCTTCTCATGCAGCAACTTCCGCAAGTGCGTTACATTGCACGCCGCATTCACGACCACCTGCCGCGCCACGTTCTTTTGGACGATCTTGTCCACGCGGGCGTGCTGGGACTAATCGACGCGTTGCAGAAATTCGATGCGGAAAAGCACGTGCAATTCGGGTCCTATGCCAAATTCCGCATACGCGGCGCCATCCTTGATAGCTTGCGCGAAATGGACTGGAGCCCGCGCGATCTTCGGCGCAAGGGCCGCCGTCTGGAAGAAGCCTACAACAAACTTCGCAGCGAAATAGGACGCAATCCCAACGAACCCGAACTGGCCGCGGAGTTAGGCATGGGGTTGCGCGACCTGCAAATCCTTCTCGGAGAGATTGACGGACTCGAAGTCGGCAGTTTGCGCATTCTGTCTCCCCGCGACGGCAAAGAAGAGGACCTTTGCGAATATCTACCCAACGAGGCAGATGAGACTCCTCTTATATTGTGCTTGCGCTCTGAGATGAAACAGATACTGGCTAACGCTATCGAACAGCTACCCCAAAAAGAACAGCAGGTCTTGGTCCTCTACTATTACCAGGAATTGACCATGAAACAGGTCGGCGCCGTACTGGGAGTGGGGGAATCCAGAGTGTCCCAGATCCATTCCGTTGCCGTGGTACGCCTGCGCGCCCACCTCGGAGAAATGACCGGAGACGCAACTCATCTTCACCCGGCGCATGCAAACGCAGCCTGGGCCTGAAAGCCATCCCGCCCCCGACATCCAGTGACAAGTTGTCAATCTTGCCGGAGATTGGGACAACTTGTCATTGGGGAAGCCCAGATGGGCCCTCGTATCCCATTGATTCCACAATCCAACTTTGCCTCAAAGGTTGGCTATCCGATTGCCTCTTTGATAGCGAGACGCATCGGACGTTAGGGGTTGCGTTAGAGGAAAACAATGAAAAAGTTCTTGGCTTTAAGTTTGCTCGCAACCGTTACTCTGGCTTATGCGGACGATTCCAAGATTTCGCCAGATCTGCGAGCGTCGCGCGCGCAGCACGCGAGAGTCGTAGTCCAGTACAACCAAGCGCCCGGAATTCTCGATCTTGGAGGCTTACTGGGTTTATTGGGCACGATAATAAGCGAAGTGCCACTGCTTAACGCAATCGTGGCCGACCTTCCACTGTCGAACATCCTTTCGCTATCAAACCAGCCAAACGTAAAGTACATCAGCCTCGACCGTACTCTCACTCCAACCCTCAGCAATGCGGCACCAGCCATCAACGCCGATTCGGCTTGGCAATCGGGTTACACCGGGGCGGGTATTGGAGTGGCATTGATAGACAGTGGAGTTGCCAGTCATCCGGACCTGAACGGCGGTTTCCTTGGCGGGTCGCGTGTGGTTTGGAATCAAAGCTTCGTGCCGGGGTTCTCAAGTGCGGCCGACCAATATGGACATGGCACGCATATCGCCGGCCTTATTGCGGGCAATGGCGCCAGCTCCTCAGGTGTGAAGTATTTCCGTACCTTTGAGGGCATAGCTCCAAAAGCAAACATCATTAATCTTCGTGTACTCGACCAAAACGGCGCCGGGACCGACAGTGCCGTGATTGCAGCCATCGCGCAGGCAATTGCACTAAAACCATATTTCAACATTCGGGTCATTAACCTTTCCTTGGGCCGGCCGGTTTATGAGAGTTATAAACTCGATCCGGTTTGCCAGGCGGTTGAGCAAGCCTGGAAGAATGGAATCGTGGTCGTAGTGGCCGCAGGCAACAACGGACGCTATCAACCTACGAACGGCTACGGCACAATCAACTCACCAGCGAACGACCCCTATGTGATTACCGTGGGAGCGATGAAGCCCATGGGCACTCCTACGCGAACCGACGATCTTATTGCCAGCTATAGTTCGAAGGGCCCCACCGCGATAGACGCCGTGGTGAAACCAGACTTGGTTGCCCCAGGCAATTTGCTGGCGTCCACCGCTGAGGTTGGTACTCTGTACGCCGAGTATCCTTCCAATCGAATTCCCAATAGTTATTACGTTCGAGGCGGAAACAGTTCCTCGTCATCCACGTACTTTACCCTGAGCGGGACCAGCATGGCGGCAGGAGTTGTGAGCGGAGCGGTAGCTGACCTCTTGCAAGCCTCTCCAAGGCTCACGCCAGATCAAGTAAAAGCTCGACTGATGGAAACTGCGTGGAAGTCATTGCCAAGATATAGCAGCACCACTGATCCAACCACTGGGGTCACTTACACAGATCAGTACGACGTCTTTACCGTGGGAGCGGGTTACCTGGATTTAGAGGCCGCGCTTGCATCACCCGACGTGGCAAGGGGGACCGCAATGTCCCCCATTTCAACCTACGACCCGAACACGGGAAACGTTTCAATGCAGTTCGATCCGTCCGCAGTCTGGAACACTTCTGCCATGTGGGGAAGCTCGGCAATGTGGGGATCTTCGCAGTTCATGTCTTCCACATCCGCGATGTGGGGATCCTCGGCACTGTGGGGAAGCAGCGCCATGTGGGGATCGTCCGCTATGTGGGGCAGTAGTGCGATGTGGGGTTCATCTGCTATGTGGGGATCCTCGGCGATGTGGGGCAGCAGTGCGATGTGGGGTAGTAGCGCAATGTGGGGAAGTAGCGTGTCGGCGGGAGAACAGAACTGAACCGAGGCGGCCTCGGTGCTCACCGGACCTGGAGGCTTAGCTGCAGCGGGCGGATGAAGATATATGAGGCTGTTACGAAACTCGGAGGTCAGAAATCTTGGAGTTCCTTTGGCCGGCTGGTGCCAAGGAGCGCGTTTCCGAGTTCTAATCCAATCCCTCCCCGCAATCTCGAGCAAAAAACGCAACCCTAACCAGCGTTGGGGCCGTTACACTTTCGTATGCGATTTGCTGCAGTTTTCCTGTCGTGCATGATTGCGCCGTGCACCTCTGCCGCTCAAGATTTAGTGATGCGAGATGCGAAGGTTTACGCTTCTCCGAACGCACCTCCTGTTGCACATGCAACGGTCCTGATACTCGCGGGAAAGATAGTGGCGATCGGCAGCAACGTTCATGTTCCTGCCGGAACGGCCAGCTTACCGTGCGGTGGTTGTACGGTCTACGCGGGCTTCTGGAACGCACATGTCCATTTCACAGGATCGCAGTGGAAGGGAGCAGCGACCCAGTCAGCCAGCGACTTGACCCGTGACATGCAGGCGATGTTGACACACTCAGGTTTCACCACCGTCGTGGACGTATCGTCCGACCCGGGCAATACGGTTCCGCTACGGCGCCGCGTTGAGAGTGGAGATGTCGCTGGCCCGAACATCTACACCTCGGGATTCGGTCTTTATCCGCCGCACGGCATCCCTTTTTACTTGGACGACCTTCCGGAAAAGCTGCTCGCCAAACTTCCGCAACCGGACTCTCCTGCTGCGGCGATTCAGGCGGTGAGATCGAACCAGGCGCAAGGCTCCGACGTGGTGAAACTCTTCACTGGGTCATATCTGTCTCCCGACAACATCACCCACATGCCGCTTGAGGTTGCGAGGGCCGCTGCGCGGGCAGGCCATGACCGCCAGCAGCTTGTCTTCGCTCACCCTTCTGATTTTGAGGGCCTTCGCATAGCGATGGAGAGCGGAGTGGATGTACTAGCTCATGCTCCCAGCAAGGTCGATGGAATTGATGATGCTCTCATAAAAGCGATGGTGGATCGTCATATGGCGATGATTCCGACTCTGAAGCTCTTTTCTGGGAGTAATCATATAGCACGAATTCGAGAAATCGTCGCGCGTTTCCGCGCAGTGGGCGGGACTCTTCTCTTTGGCACGGATACTGGATTTCTTACCGACTACGACGTCAGTGAGGAATACCACCAGCTAGAACTGGCAGGACTAACATTCCGGGATGTGCTTTCCATGCTCACCATCAATCCTGTCGAAGAGTTCCATCTTGAGTCGCATGCCGGGCAGTTACGAGTTGGTTACGACGGAGACATCACCGTGCTTGCTGAAGATCCAAGCGGTGGCGATCTGAGAAAGTTTGCCCACGTACTCTACGCTGTTCGCGCCGGAAGAGTGATCTTTGGTGCGAGGCTCAAACACTGATCTGTAGAGTCTCCGCCCTACGTCGCCGTTCAGAACAAGCGTTCCTGCCGTCGCAAATTTCCAAAAGCACCTATGTTCGCCAGCGCAAAGGTAAAACGGTACTGGTTTTCATTTCGCACAGACCCCAGCGCAAACCGGCGATATTCGAGATCAACTCCGCAACAATCCCAGTTGTACGCGGCTTGCACGGATCCGTATTGGAGCGCGTTAAGATCAGCGTCGTATCCAATGGTGGTCGCCCCGCTGAAGCCGCGCTTGCCGAGATGTCCATAACCCAGCAATACGCGAAATTGGTTGAACGATTGCTCTGAAGCAGGAGCGCTTGTTCCCGATTGTGTGCCGCCAGCCGCTTGCAGGAATGCATCACCTCCGCCAATGGTGAATGCTCCGTAGTGGAAGTTGAGCAGCGCGGTACTGGCGTTGATTTGCTGCTGTTTGAAGTCATAGTCGATGTCCCATTCCACGTCAGTATGCCCGCTACTCTGAACCCGAAGCCGGGAAATGAGCGGCGATAGATGTCGAGGCTGCGTCAAGAATGAGATTGCCGTGAAATCAATTGTCGTACTAAAAACGTTGGGCTGCCCCGGGACCAGGGCCCCTCCAAACGTTGGGTCAATAAAATATTTCTGCGCTAGTTCCCACGTAACCACTTCCCGGGTTTCCGGTCCCGGGTGGCAAGGTACTTCTGCAGACTGTTTTGCTCGCTCCCATGGAACAAAATTGGTAGCTCCCGCTCCCCCGACCAGCAGCGTTGGCATTCCCTCCGTTCCACAATCTTGTTGGTCGGTAGTTGCCGACTTCGCGTACAAACGATTCACAACGCTGTACTCGACTTCATTTGTATTGCTGAGGATGTCGCGCTCATCAAAGCGCACAATTCGTGCAAAGTTGTTGATGCCAGTCACATAGTTGTAAGTGACTCGAGGCTCGATCACATGCTTCCATTTACGCCCCCCTTTTCCATGCTCGAAGATTCGCTCCAGCGCCGGTGGGGCGAGTTCGACCGAACTTTCGAGCGCTTTCCGGTTGATTACACTCGATTTCGGCGTTCCTACTTCGCTAATGGGCAGAAGCTGGTCGGTATAGATTGTGTCGCGAAGCTCGAAGCTTGGACGCAGCGACCATCCATGAAATTTCAGCGGGAGAGACACGTTGGGGCCGAGATCGAAGCGGCCTACCAGCGGTGCAGTGCTGAAAGTAGGTTCGCTGCGGGAAAGTCCCTCAGCCGCGGCGTCATAGGACCAATAAAACGGTGAACTCGCAATTCGATGATCCACGCTGGAGAGTTCAATGCTCGGTGCGTGGAGAATGGTAATAAGATCGCCGGGGGTGGTGCTTTCATAATCCTGATAACGCTGCATCGAAAAGTTGTAGAAAAATCCTCTGGTTGCGTTTGAGAGAAAGGCTTTGGATATCACCTCTGAGTTCACAGCCTGCGTGAATATGTCGTTGAAGGCGAGGCGGAATACATAAGAGCTCAAATAGTCAAGGTTCGCGACTCCGCGAAAATTATGGCCGAAGGTACCCTCAGCACTGAGGCGCGCCTCCGTGCCGCCCTGGTTGACGCCATTAATGCCGCGGTCCAAGACGCTATAAACATTGACATCGAAAAACGAGGTCTCACTAGGACGGCCCCGAAAATTGCCTTGCGGGGCCCAACCGCGAGTTGAGAAGTATTCCGTTCCCAATGTGGCGTCCATCGTGCGATTAATCGCCCAGAAGACTGATTCGCCCATGATGTAGCCCTTGTTCGAAGAGTGTCCGATATTGGGAACGAGAAAACCGCTTCGCCTAGGAGTCTTCTCGATGGGATGAGTAGCGAATGGAAAATAGAGAATCGGGATCCCTTCAATGCGGAAAGTGCTGCGGTAAATTGTGGCATTGCCGCCAACTTCCACGACCACTTTCTGCGCAAAAAACTGCCACTTCGGACGCGGAAGCTCACAAGTGGTAATGCTGCCGTCGTAAACCACATAGTGGTCAGGACCGGTTTTGCGGACCGATTTGCCTGTGAAGAGAAACGGTGTCGGAGAGGTCAGCACCAGTCGCGATCCCTTGAAGCGCATGCCAATCGTTCCGCGCACGCCTTCGAAGCGTCCGACTTCGGACTGGACGCTGTAGGCCCCGGAGCTGGCAGTGATGTGTTCGTCGTTCGGACCGCCGTCAAGCACCACGTGTCCATCCACGGTGGCCTCCCCGGTATCCCGGTTGTAAGTCATTTCGTCCGCGCGAAGGACGAACGTGCCGTAGTGAATCTCCGCCTCTCCATGCAGCTTGATGATGGGGCCGTCCAATTCCTGGGTGATAGCACTCCATCGAATGTCCTGGTCGCCCTGCGACGACCGAGTACTCGATAAATTTTGCGGAAGGCCAGATCCAGCGTTTGGGGCATGCAACTGGCTGGTAACTAGTGGAGGTGCGACTAGCAGATGACAAGCGAACGCCGCCGTGATAAGGAATCGAGAGCGGGACTTCGTGGTGAAACGGACGAGCTTTCGACTAGAGAGGGCCACGCGCTGGGATATCGCTGACCTTAGCACGCCGTTGCCTTTAGTGGCAAAATGCCACGCTTCCATGTGTTATCGATTGGACAAGCTATAAAGATGAAATCCAGATTTGAACTCGGCCACAATACGATTGAACCGGCGCCTGCCAGCGTAATCGCTTCTGAAGCCTTGAATTCCGATCGCATCGTTATCGAAAACATTGGGTCTGAGCGATGCGAGCCTGAACTTTATGATGCGCAACAACATCCCTTTGCCGCCAGCCAGCAAAAATCCTCGGAACCACGTCGCTTTGTCGTGGAAGAACAAATTTCATGCGTTGATCTGTTGACTGATGACCCCCAGAAATATCGAGACAGTCAAAGAAACATGCCGGTCGAAAGCCGTCGCGCGGCTAACAGGTCAATCGCTCCGAAAGCGGCGGACCATTCGCCATCCGCCGATGAAGGGTCATGGCGGCAGCAGGTCACGGAACGCCTCAGCAATTACCAGGCCCGCCGACGCCCCAGAGAACCGCGTTATCCCTCACTGCAACTTAAGTTTGAGGAGCAGGCATGGCCCAACCTATCGAAAGAAGCAAGCATAACTTCCGCTTCCCAAATTAAGTCCGCGGCGGTTGTACCGAGCCCTACGGCGCCCAATTCTCCTTCCCCCGAAATCGCGCCCCCCCCTGTATCACCAGCTAAGCTCATCGAGTTTCCGCGATCCTCCACCGCACCGCCAAGCCGTGTGGAGGAATTGGCCGAACCCGTCTTTGATCGCCCGCGAATCTTGGAGGGCCCTGAAGTTCCGCTCCCCCCAGCAGCGCTGGGCGGCATTTTACTCGAGCGCGTTGAGCAGCCTGCGGACGAAAAAAGGCGTGGCTTCGAAATGCCTTTGCAATCAGCCACAATGCCAAGACGGCTGGCAGCTACGCTGATCGACGGCTTCATAGTCTTGGTGGGACTGACGGCGTTTTCCTATATTTTTTGGCGAATCACGGTGATAGTTCCTCCAACTCGACTCGCCGCCGGAATTGTAGTTGGTGTGGGCGGAATCCTCTGGGCGGCATATCAATACCTGTTAATCGTTTACTGCGGAACCAGCCCTGGATTGAAAATTGCGAAGCTTAAATTGAGCCATTTTGATGGCAGTCACGTTCCGCGAAAAACACGCCGCTGGCGCGTCCTCGCCTCCATTCTTTCCGGTCTTTCCCTCGGCCTAGGCTATGCGTGGTGCTTTCTGGATGAGGACCAACTCTGCTGGCATGATCGAATCACCCGCACCTACATCGCCCCGAACCCGTAGGGGCGGACGCCCTCGTCCGCCCAGGCCGAGCGAAGCTCGACGAATCGCCTCCCCAAGCCCGTTCCCAAGCTGCAATGGCAGCGTTATCCCTTCCTTTGTGTTAGATTTTTAACCTTAGTACTTCTCGGCCCCAAAAAACTAATTGTCAACTCCAATCCAAAACATGCGGCCAGCGGTAAAGGTGTTTGTCGCCACTACCGTGATGCTGACATTCATCTCTTTTTGGCGCGCCGCGGCGATTGTGCTCGCCGATCTGGCCTCTTCCGCCTACTACGCGGGTGGCGATGCTGAAAAGGTCATTGGTAAAAGCGCCCCCTGGTTCATTCTCGCGGTCATGTTGTTCAGTTATGCGGTTCGGGCTCTTTACATAGAGTCCAGCAGCATGTTTGTTAGAGGCGGAGTTTACCGGGTCGTCAAAGAGGCCATGGGCGGGACCCTCGCCAAGATATCCGTCTCGGCCCTGCTCTTTGACTACGTATTGACCGGACCCATCAGCGCAGTTTCGGCGGGACAGTATCTGGCCGGTTTCATAGAAGATATCGCCCGCTATTCACACCATCCCTTTCCGAACTTTCCTGAGAACACCTTCGCCGCGGCCTTCGCCGTCGTCATCGCGCTTTACTTCTGGTGGAAAAACATCCAGGGCATCCATGAATCCAGCGGCAAAGCTCTGCAAATCATGATCATCACGACCGTCATGGTCGTCATCCTCATAGTTTGGTGCACAATCACCATCCTTAGAGCGCCCATTCAGATGCCGCCAAATCCGTTGCATCCGGGCGTAGTGCCGCTGACCAAAGAGTCCATGGGCTGGCTCTACGGTTCATGGCTCAGCCACCTGACATGGATCATTTGCTTCGTGGGATTCGGACACTCCGTCCTGGCAATGAGCGGCGAAGAGACGTTGGCTCAGGTCAATCGCGAGATTGAGCATCCCAAACTCAAGAATCTGGAAAAGACGGGCGCAATAATTTTCGTTTACAGCCTGCTGTTCACGTCACTGGTTTCATTTTTCGCAGTAATGATTATTCCCGATAAGGTCAGGCCTGAATACTTCGCAAACCTTATCGGAGGCATCGCCATGTTCCTGGCTGGTCCTACATGGGCCCGCCTGTCGTTCCGTGCATTTGTCGTATTGGTTGGAGTTCTAATCTTGGCGGGAGCGCAGAATACTTCCATCGTTGGCGCCAATGGAGTGCTCAGCCGCATGGCCGAGGATGGCGTTCTTACCTCTGGCTTCCAGAAGCCCCATCCCCGGTTTGGCACCAGTTATCGAATCGTGAATCTGATCGTGATACTGCAGGTACTCACTATCATCCTGACTCGCGGCAACGTCTTTATCCTCGCAGGCCTCTATGCCTTCGGGGTGATCTGGAGCTTTGCCTTCATGTCGCTGGCGGTTGTGGTGCTGCGATATAAAAATCCCGGAAATCGCGAGTGGAGGGTACCCGGGAATATCACTTTATTCGGGAAGGAAATCCCGATCGGACTATTTGTCATTTCAACTGTTCTGTTTATTACCGCCCTGGTCAACCTCTGCACCAAGTCCGAAGCCACGATTGCGGGAGTTATTTTTAGCGGAGTTTTCTTCGGAATCTTTACCTACTCCGAGCATCGCGTCTCAAAAACCAATAAAGGCAAGCCGGAAGGCCTGGCCCAGTTCCGCGTCTACGGGAACGAAGAACTTGGCAGTAACGAGTTGGGAGTGCGTCCGGGAAACGTTCTGGTCGCGGTTCGAGATCCGAGAAACCTCTATTACTTGCGAGAGGTCTTGCGGCGCACCGATACCACCAAGCAGGATTTGGTCGTGATGACCGCCCGCCTCTATCAGCGCGAACACTCCTTCAGTGCCCGCACGGTTTACGAAGCAAATGAAATCTTCGATCATTACGAGCAGGAGCTATTCACCGCCGCCGTAACGGTTGCAGAGAAAGAAGGCCGCCCAGTTTCGCTGCTGGTCGTGCCCGCAGGAGATGTGTTCGACGCCATCGTGGTAACCGCTCAACGTTTGGGCTCAAGCCGGATCGTCTGCGGACTATCCAATAAACTAACAACCGACGAGCAAGCGAAGCTTACCGGCGATGCATGGGAACGGCTACCCGAACCGAGACCCCGCTTGATCATCGAAGTTCACGAACCCGGCGGAAAAGTCCGGGAGTATCCGCTTGGCCCCCACACGCCGCGAATGCGTCCCAAAGATCTCGAGCTCATGCACCGGGTATGGCTCGACATCACCTCCGATCCAAGATATGCCGGTGCGCATCATTATCACATCGTTGCTCTTGCACTCGAAGAGTTACAGCGTGAATTGGGCAGCCCCGATCGCGCCGCACTCCTGGCGAAGTTGCTGGACGAGATGCACAACGATTCGCCGAACTAACTCAAAAGATCAATTTAGCGACGGGCGTCCCCGCGCGTCCAAAATGGTGAAGGGCAAAGATGGCCAATACAAAACGAGCCAAATTTCTGTTCAAAGTAAGTGAGTTGGCACCGGAGGTGCGCGAGGGCGCCTCGGAGGGAACTCTGAGGATAGCCCCAGTCCCGTTCATCGGAACCGAATATTGCGGTGTTGCCGACGAGGACGCACTCAATGGGAGTCACCTCTCGTTTGACCTGCGTGACGGCACGTCAATGGAGGAGGCGACGAGCATCGCCAAGTTTCTCAACAGAAATCTGGTCAGCGTAGCAATCACCAGATTTGGTGACGCGGAGGATGTAGCTATTGAGGTGGAAAATTCAAGCCTGAATCTTTCACATGTCAGGGATGGTGTCACCGGGGCGCTCGCCGCGTTGGGGAAAAATCTGGCAGCTAATAATGTGCAGGCTGCGATCGAAAGCCTTGAAGCTGTTAGAGGCTGGTCTTTTCGTCTATTAGACGACTGGAGCCAAGCACTTAACCGATTTCGGTGAGGGGCGGCGGGAGATGGCTTTAGCCCGTCTTTGATTTTTGTCCTGAATAACAACTGAGCTGCACTAGCCCTCGCAAAGAACCCGAAAGGTCGTGCCACCCCCGCCAGAAACCCGCTCTCCGGCCGTAGCGTCCTAAATTTGCTATTATCTCGCCACGTTGCCAAGTGAGATAAATGCGAAGGAGCGGCGCGATGCCTCGATTTCGATGTGCCTGTGCTTTAGTCCTTTTGACGTTCGGGTTCGCGGTTGCGGCCAACGCGCAAGCTGACAAGCCTTTTCCGACTGATGACGAAATCACCCTCGTGCTCACACAGACCGAACGGGCCATGCAGCAATTAAACCCGCTGATAGACCAAGAGGAGATTCAGATGGGCAAGGGCTACGCGGAGGCCGTTGCCAAGGACCGACAGGTAGTAAGTGCATTGGAAATGGCCGTGAAGGCCTTCAAGGGCAAGCCGCAAGGTTTCAATGGGCCATTAGGCTTCGCTTTCTTTGAGTGGCTAGACGACGCGGACCGAAATGCTTTGCTGTGCAGCAGCGGCGCATCAGCCCAATATACGCTTCACGCTATAGCCGGGGATAAGGACAAGGCGGATGCTCTGCTTCGTTTATCTCAAAGTTGCACAGATGTGTCTACCTTGATTTACACCGTAAGCGAGAATGCTAGTTCCTTGTACCAAAGATACGTAGAGGCCGAGGAGCAACTGGCGACGAGGGGCGCTGAGGTCGCACAAAAGTGTACGGACGTTCTCAAGAGAAACAGCGTTACGCCCAAGAAGTAGTCGGCAAAAAAGCTGCCAGCCTTCGCAAAGAACGCGAAAGGCCGGGGGCCGTCCGCGCTCTCCTCAAACTTCTCTCCTGTTAACATCATTTCGTGACCACCAATTCGCCGGTCCGAGTTCGTTTCGCTCCTTCCCCCACAGGACACCTCCACGTCGGCAATGCCCGCACCGCTCTGTTTAACTGGCTCTTTGCGCGCCATCAAGGCGGAACCATGGTTCTCCGCATAGAAGATACTGACGTCGAGCGCAGCGAAGCTCGCTTTGAAGATCAACTGATCGCCGACCTGAAATGGCTGGGACTCGACTGGGACGAAGGTCCCGACATCGGTGGACCGTTCGGTCCCTATCGTCAATCGGACCGCGTCGAAATCTACCGCGAACATGCCGAGCGTTTGCTCGAAGCACACAAAGCCTATCTATGTTTCTGCACTGAGCAAGATTTGCAGAAGGAACGTGAGCGAGCCCAAGCCGAACATCGCCAACCAATCTATTCAGGAAAATGCCGCACAGTCGATCCCGCAGAAGCCAAGCAGAGAAGATCGAATGGCGAGCTCTGCGCGATCCGTTTACAAATTCCGGATCGTCCAATCCGTTTCCACGACCTCATTCACGGCGACGTGGAATTTTCCAACGAAGTCGTTAGCGATCCGATCATTCTGCGTTCAAACGGAATGCCGGTTTACAACTATGTCGTTGTAATCGATGACGCCCTCATGAAGATCACTCACGTCATCCGCGGCGACGATCATCTCTCGAACACTCCCAAGCAGGTAGCAGTCTATGAAGCTCTCAACTGGCCCGTGCCGGAGTTCGCACATCTTTCGACAATTCTCGGCGCGGATCGCGAACGGCTTTCGAAGCGTCACGGCGCGACTTCGATAGCAAATTTTCGCGAGATGGGAGTCCTCCCCGAGGCGCTAGTGAATTATTTGGCGCTGCTGGGATGGGCGCCCAGCGGAGGCACCAGGGAAATCTTCAGCATTGAAGAGCTGATCAAAGAGTTTTCTTTGGAACGGGTCACCCCGTCTCCGGCTGTGTTCGATATGGAGAAGCTCTACTGGCTGAACCGCCATTACATAAAACACGCTCCGTCCGAACGAATCGAAAAACTTGCGCTCGCCTACTACACGCGCATGATCTCTCAGGACCTTGCTCAGAAATTTGGAGGGCCGGCGTCAACAGATTATCCCTGGCCGCCCGACGTGGCGGATTGGTTCGCGAAGATCACTCAGTTGCTCGCACCGTCCGTGGACAGGTTGGACCAACTCCCGGAGCGAGCGTCATCAATTTTCAACTACGATGCGAGATCAGCCGTCGCGGCTCCCGACAACGCCGAAACTCTGGCATGGCCGAATACTGATGCAGTGCTCACTAGATTCTTGGGCAAGATTCTCGAAGATGAATCCGCGCAGGAAAACAAATTGACCCCAGACCGATTCAAAACTATCGTCAGCGAAGTAAAGGCCGAAACGGGAGCGAAAGGCAAAGAGCTATTTCATCCCATTCGCATCGTTATAACCGGATCCCACTCCGGACCTGAGTTCGACAAGCTAATCCCGATTCTCGAGGAAGGAAGCCGCCTGCCCTTGCCCCGGCACGTGCTAAGCGTAAAAGAACGAGCCGAAGAATTCGGCAAAGCAAAGACCACATAGATTTCTGAAGGGTGTCTGGCCCACCCATTCGAGATTTTGATTTCCTTTGAGTCATAACCAACAAGGCTGGCCCACCTTTACGCTTTTTGTAAAGGTGGGAATTCGTGCCGCCGACTTCGAACACCTTTTTTGAAGGAATCAGGACCTCTTTCTGAAGTTAGTTGGAGTCCCCACCCTTGCCAAAATCGGGCAAGGATGCGGCAGCCTCGCGGTTGAAATTCCCGAGTACAAAAGTAACGGGAATTGGGGCTGGAACCAGCCTAGAATACTCGGCAAGGTGAGCCCGTTGGAGCGTAAGAATTCTACCGAAACCGTTTCCGACGCGTTGTGGATGGGTCTTTTAGCCGGTCTCGGGGGTGTCTTTATCGTCCTTATACCGCTGGGCGGCCTCTACTTGTTTGATCCAATCGGCAAACTGATTATCGAGCGACAAAGTTCCTACATTCTCGCCACTTTGGCAGCAATCTTTGTGGCTGGTTTTGGTTTTTCGCTGCAGTTTACACTCAGTGGGCAATTTTGGCGCGGGAAGTTGAAGTAGTTTGCAAGCACGTGCGGAGCCTTGGTGTTGGTTGGCGTAACATCGCCTATTTCTGTTTGCGGCTCTGACGAAGCGCACTGTATGCCAGATAGCACCCCACAACGAGAGCCGACAGACCGAAGGCTAAGTTGTGCGGAATGGAAAAATTAAAGGCGGCAATCCCAACTGCTAACAATAGAGCCCCCAGCAAGAATCTGACTAGGTGAGCGAAGTCTGAAATGGGAGCAGCGCCGGTCCTCCTTTGCGAAATGAGCTGTGCAGCCCTCAGTCCCTGCTCAGGAGTGACGCTTTGTTGTATCTCTCTGAGTTGCTGTTCCCACTCTTGGGGCGAGTGCTCTTCGTTTCGCATTTCTGGGCCTCTGGAAATCCTAGTCTCGCTGAACCCTACAGTCCACGTTACTTTTTCCTAACTCCTGCGGCCAAACCCCACCGGTAAGCGCAACTACACCTTCAAGAGTCAGTGCCAGCGAGCCTGCCCAATCCACATGGAGCGTTGTGTCGCTCTCCTGAACTGACTGCTGAATGCTGAATGCCGAGTACTTCAAGCTTCCTGCGTTAAACTCTCCCAGTGGCATCCACCGACCAACTTGGATTCAGCTTCCGGCCTCCCGACCGCCGGGTTTGGACGGTCCGCGACTTGGTTGCCACCGTCCGTACCCACATTGAACGCGAATACGGAGACACATGGGTCGAAGGCGAAATTTCAAACCTGCGGGCACACGATTCGGGCCATCTTTACTTCACATTAAAAGATCAGAATTCCCAACTGAGCGCTGTCATGTTCCGCTCGCAAGCTAAGTTGCTGCGGTTTCGTCCCGAGAACGGCATGCAGGTTCTGCTTCGCGGCCGGGTCACGATTTATGAAGATCGCGGCCAATTGCAGATTTCCGCCGAATACCTCGAGCCCAAAGGCGCCGGTGCACTGCAAATCGCATTCGAACAACTCAAAGCAAAATTGGAAGCCGAGGGTTTGTTCGATGCGTCCCGCAAAAAACCGATTCCATCGCTCCCCCGCCGCATCGGGATCGTCACCTCCCCGCAGGCGGCAGCATTGCGGGACATTCTGAACATCCTCCAGCGGCGCCACCACACCGCGAACATCCTGATTTTTCCTTCACAAGTGCAGGGTGATGCCGCGCCGTTGGAAGTCACCGCTGGCATTCGCTATTTCAACAAAGCGGCTAATGTCGACGTAATTATTGTGGCCCGGGGAGGCGGTTCGGCCGAAGACCTCGCGGCCTTTAATCATGAAGGTTTGGCCCGGGTCATAGCTTCGTCGCAGATCCCAATAATCTCGGCGATTGGCCATGAAACCGATTTCACGATTATTGATTTTGTCGCCGATCTTCGCGCTCCCACGCCGTCAGCTGCGGCAGAGTTAGTAATCCGATCGCGGCAGGATATCGAGGAACAATCGGCGGAACTGCATTTGCGTCTGGCCCGCGCCATGCGATACCGGCTGCTCATGGGCCGGCAGACGCTTACCGAGCTTGCTCAACACGGTGCGTTTGCGCGGATAATGGACCTCATCAATCAGCGCCAGCAAAAATTGGACGACCTCACCTACCGCATGGAAAAGTCCGAACGCAGGCTGCTCGATCAGGGTCGGCGACGCTGGGAATCCGTTGCCGCAGCGGTCCGGCACTATGACGTGAGGCGCGTTCTTGCTGGAGTCCGCAAAGAACTGGATTCGCACGTAGCAGCCATGATTGCGGCCACTCGCAACCAACTGCTCCAACAGAGAGCGCATTTGGATCGAGTTACCCGGCAGATTGAGGCGCTATCTCCGCTGGCCATCCTCGATCGAGGATACGCGCTCGTGTTTGACTCCTCAGGCAAGCTACTGAAAGATTCAACCGCAGTGTCGCAAGGCGACGAAATTTCCGCGCGACTGTCGCGAGGATCCCTGACCGCTATCGTCAAGACCACCAATCCCGACGCCCATTGACGCGGCTTTCTCGTGTTGCCCGAGATACGGAACCGTGGATTACAATATGCGGGTAGACTGAGCCATCCTGGGAAAGGGGCCGCAGGTGACACATTTTTCAGCCGCCTGGCCACACTTGTCGGTGACAGCAATCATCGACATCCTATTGGTGGCGCTGGTCATCTACGAATTTCTCGCGCTGATCAAAGGCACACGAGCGGCCCTAATGCTGGTGGGTGTGGCCGTCGTGGGATTTGCCTTCTACTTTTCCCGCCTCGGCGAACTTACCACACTCAATTGGCTCATCAGCACGCTATTGCCATATGGGGTATTTGCTCTCATCGTAGTTTTCGCCCCTGAACTCCGCCAGGCTCTCACGCGGATGGGAAGAAAAATAACGCTTAGCCGGGCCCAAACGTCTGAAGCCGATGCCTATGACGACATTGTGTTAGCCGCGAATTTATTTTCTCAAAACCAGACCGGTGCCCTGATCGTGATCGAACGGGAAATCGGCCTGCGAACCTACATTGAGAGTGGCGTTCCCCTGGATGCGCATATTTCCTACGATTTGCTCGCCACGATTTTCAGACCAAGCGCGCCCTTGCACGATGGCGCCGTAATCGTTCAAAAAGACCGCGTCGCAGCGGCGGCGTGCTTCTTGCCCCTCTCGATGAATCCGGTGTTGTCCACACAACTAGGCACAAGGCACCGCGCTGGTATTGGCGTCACCGAGGAGACCGACGCAATTTCCGTAATAGTCTCAGAGGAGACCGGCAGCATCAGCGTTGCCGTGGGAGGAAGGATCGAGCGCGATCTCAGTGTTGAGCAATTGCGCGAGCGCCTGGGAGGACTGTTGCGGCGTTACGTGCCCCAATCAACCCTGCCCACAGTCATCACAAACGGCAATGAACCGTTGGACGATGTCGTGGACGATATTTCACGAAGCGACGTGGCGCGACGAGCTGATTCCGAACCGAGGATAAAGCGCTGAGCGACAAATATTCGATGTCAGGTTCAATCAAAAGACGCCTGCTTCAAAACATCGGACTAAAGCTGCTCTCCCTGGGCCTTGCAGTGGCATTGTGGCTCGCGGTGGCTCGCGATCCGGTCGCCGTGGTGGCAGTCGAAGTGCCGATCGAGTTCAACAACATTCCCCAAAATCTTGAGATCAGTTCCGAGAATATTCCACGAATACAAATCAGGTTGCGCGGTCCTGAGCACAGCGTGCGCCGGATTCAACCCTCCGACGTGTATGCCGAAGTCGAACTGGACGGGCAAAAACCTGGCGATCACACCTTTGACATAACTTCCCGCCAAGTCCACCAGCCAAGCGGCCTCGAAGTTATACAAGTCGTTCCCAGCCAGCTTCGCGTTAGCTTTGATACGCGCATGACCCGTCAAGTTGAAGTCCATCCTCGTGTAATTGGAAATTTCGTTCCTGGATACCGCATCGCACGTATCGCCTCGAATCCTGCGACGGTCAGCATTAGCGGGCCGACGAAGCATGTACAGGCGGCGGACTCGGCGATTACCGATCCAATTGACGTGACCGGGGTCATGGACCATATGACAGTTTCGAGGCACCCTTACGTTTCCGATCCGCTTATTCAGGTCTCCGACCCTGAACCCGTACAAGTTACAATTTATGTGCAAAGAGACGGCAGCAATTGACAACCAAAACCAACATGGCAGTTCAGACGCGACGACTCTTCGGGACGGATGGAATTCGTGGCGTTGCCGGTGAATTTCCACTTACTCCTGAGAGTACATACCTGATTGGCCGCGCCCTCGGTCATGACCTCGCGAAAAGCAACTCCGCCCCACGCGCAGTGATCGGGCAGGACACGCGAGAATCAAGCTCGTGGATTGCCGACCAAATCGCCCTGGGTTTGATGTCCGCGAACGTCGAAGTTCTTAGCGCAGGCGTCATCACCACTCCCGGCGTCGCGTACCTCGCCCGCTCCAGAAAACTTGACGCTGGATTAGTTATCTCTGCCTCCCATAATCCCTGGACCGACAATGGCATCAAAATGTTTTCCGGAACTGGCTACAAATTGCCGGACGCCGAGGAGGCCGCGATTGAGCAGGAGATTTTCGCGCATCTCCAGGATGCCGACTTAAATCTCCAAGCACGCGTAAATACCGCACCCACGTTGCCGGGAGAAGCAGGCCTCCGTCATGCCTACGTCGAATGGCTCGTTGGAAACGTTAGGACCGACCTCAGCGGTTTGAGAGTACTGGTCGATTGCGCGAATGGCGCAGCTACCGCTGAATCCCCGGAAATGTTCGCTGCCTGCGGCATAAGAGCAACATTTCTGCATGCACAACCGGACGGCAGAAACATCAATGACAATTGTGGCGCGCTCCATCCGCAGACCATCGCAACAGCAATGAGGGAGAATGCCGGATCATTCGATCTCGGCATCACGTTCGATGGCGACGCCGACCGCGCACTGTTCAGCGACGAAAACGGCCGCGTCGTAAACGGCGATGGCATTTTGCTGTTAGCAGCGCGAGATATGCGGTCTCGAGGCGTTCTGTCCAATTCAACAATTGTTGCCACAACCATGTCCAACATGGGCCTCGAGATCGCTCTCCGCGAATCTGGTATTCGCCTCTTGCGAGCCAATGTCGGCGACAAATACGTACTAGAAGATATGCTCAAAACCGGAGCGGTCCTTGGTGGTGAGCAATCCGGCCACATTATTTTTCGAGACAGCGATGCCACCACCGGCGACGGTCTTCTCACCGCCCTCCGCGTTATGGACGTCATTGTGCGAAGCGGGCAACCGCTTTCCGCGCTGATCTCTGATTTAAAAGTCTTCCCCCAGACGATTCAAAACATACGCGTTCGAGAAAAAGTGCCGTTTCGCGAAGTCCCCGGAATTCAGAGGGCCATTGATTCGGTCGAACGCGAACTGGATGGCAGCGGAAGAGTTGTAGTGCGCTACTCAGGAACAGAAGCGCTAGCCAGAGTTATGGTCGAAGCCGAATCCGAAGAAAAAATGAAAGTCCTTGCGGACAGCATCGTCAACGCAATCAGAAACAATTTAGGCATAGAAGCAAAAGTATAAGGCCATCTTCCCCAGCTAAAGAACCTCTGCCTAGCCGCGAAGCGGCGCAAGAACGCAGCCCAGGGCGCAAGCCCTGGGGAGAGTGAACAAACAAACCAGCCCTGAAAGGGCGAAAGTGTAACCGACAAATCGCGACTCACACGGGAGACGAGGCGCAACGCGACATGATCAACCTGTTAAAGAACATCGCGAATCTCTGGAGTTTGTCTCTCCTGCTCGCCGCCGCCATAACTTTGCTGTGGTTTATCTACGCAGTCTTCCTGCGAAAAATTATCCGCGCCAGAAGGATTTCCAGCGCGCGCGAAAAACGCTTATTGCGCGAGGCAGCCCAACGCGGCGCGGAACAGGTTCACCATTAAATTGTCATTTCGAGGGAATTTATTCCCGAGAAATCTGCTTTTAGGGCCGCCCGACCTCTCCTCAATACGCCTTAACAAAAAAATAAATCGTCATCGAAGCCCCNACCAAAATAACCGTCCAGCGGACCCATGAACTCGACACCTTCATCGCNTAATGCGCTCCAAANTACCCTCCAATGATTGACCCCACAATCATCACCGCTGCTTGAGGCCAATAAACAGACCGCGACGCTACAAACACTACCACCGCCACGCCATTGATAACGCTTCCCAGCACGCTCTTCAGAGCGTTCATCGAGTGAATGTCAATCATCCCCAGCGCGGCAAGCATGGCCAGGTTCACAATGCCCACTCCGCCCCCAAAATAACCTCCATAGACAGCGACTATCAGCTCGAACACCGATGCCCCAAGAATCGCTAATCCAGTCGCATCATGGCCAACGCCCGAAACCTGCCCGCGCGACAACCTCTTGCCAAAGATGAACAGCAAAGTCGCGCCCATCATTAACCAGGGAAGCACGCGCAAGAATGTATGCGGCGGCGTTCTCAACAACAGCAGGGCGCCCGCGACGCCGCCGATGCAACTAGTAATCAGCAATGGGGCCATCACCCGTGCCGGTATATCGAGCCGGTCGCGATAAGCGCCGCCGCTTGCAGTCACGCCGGTCCACAACGCGACCGTATTCGTAGCATTCGCGGGAATCGGCGGGACACCAGTAAACAGCAACGCTGGAAACGCGACGAAACTTCCCCCGCCAGCGACGGCGTTTATCACGCCTCCCAAAATCCCCGCGACGAAAAGAAAGATGGCTTGTCCAAGATTCAACAGTCAGGTTTACCACAGATAGAATCGAGGCTCGAAGCCTAATTAAGGTTGGGGATTAAAGGTGACAAAATAGGGCAGATGAATAAAAGTAAAGGGCCTCAGTCGCCGCGAGAATCAATCAGCCACTGCCAATGCTGATTCCCATGCAGGACGCAAAAGGCCCCTCATAATTTGATCTTTGTAAGCGCGCCTCTTAACCGTCGCGATCAGGCCCCGTAGGTTCCGGTTGCTTCGGTCTCTCGCGCAAAGCGCTCTCTAACTTTCCCTCCGAAATCCTGTACCTTGTCCGCAATGTTGCCGCGAGTCTCTTGCCCGCTGGCCGGGGCCAGCAGCATGCCTACGCCAACGCCAATGCCGATTCCAATCAGTAGCGACGCGGTTGTGCTCAGCAGCGAGCTGTCCTCTCCGCGCAACGCATCAGAAGCGCGGCTGACCCGTTCCGTAGCCGTCTCATAACCGTCTTTTGCTTTGCTTCTCAGATCCTCGAAGCTTTCTTTCGTTCGGCCGCGCAGGTCGTCGATGTTGTCCGCAAATCGGTCGCGAACCGTGTCGAGAAGATATAGGCCTGTGCCGAGCAGCACATTCATAAGAATATTTTCTTTGCGTGATTTCATTCGGTTTCTCCAGGGCGAGTGGACTCGCCACTATCAAGATGCGAAAACCAAGTCATCCGTTGGCGCGATGTTCCGGGGTTTCCACTCACAAGCATAAGCCTTTTATACGAGGAAATTCCGGCAAAAAAATTCTCGTCCAATTTGCGCCGCCGACTTTTTGGAACCGTGTTACCGAGTGTTACCCCAAATCTAAATTGGAAAATCAAGGAGACGTGATCGGAACTCATCTTTGAGCGATTCAAGCCGGTTCGGAATGCCGAAGGTAGGATGGAAGCCTTTGGGTGGTGCAGCGCTACAGAGTTGCGATATCAGCTCTATTTTGGGACGGCTCTAACAGCAGAAGGAAAATTGTCCCCTAAAAGACAGGAGCAGGGATCCGATTTCTATCGAATCCCTGCCTGAAAAAGGTAGGTTATCTGAGGGCAACTGTGCCTAAGATAATGACCACCCCAGAATCCAACAATCCCCATAAACCTGTATGACGGCTAGGGGCAATCTGTAGTCCGCGCAAAAACGCCACAAGAACTATGCAAAAACGTTAAGGAGCCCCTAACCTTGTCATCCTGAGGCAGCGGAGTCACTCGCAAAGCAAGCAACTCCCAAGGAAGGACCCATGCAACTTGCCGCCAGCACCCTAACAAAACTTGTCATTCCGAACCGGCGTCAGCCGGTGAGGAATCTGCTGTTGCGTCCGCGAGCACAAGACTACTTGTGAACATTCTCCCCATCCTGTCATCTCGAGCGGAGAAAAGATCGTCCGCTCGCGGACGACTTTACGCAGTCGAGAGACCTGCTTTCGACGGCCAGGGTCACTATTTGGTCCAGGATATCCTTGCAGCGGTTGCCTGAGAAAGCACCCATCCAATTCCGCGAATCCCCTTCGTTGTAAACTGGGCCGTCCCGAATGCCTCTCAGCCTTAAGCCGACCCACGCCACTGTAAAGGCGTACTACGAAGCCCTGCACCAGTTCGGACAGCTATACATTGACCACGAAGGCGCGGTCCGCAGCGCCTTTCAGACTCTGCTGGCAAAGTGCGGACAAAAGACCAGTCCCAAGCTGACGCTGGTTCCCGAATACCGCATCGAGCGCGCCCGTTCATCCGTCATCGTTGACGGTGCCCTCGTTGATCTCTATCACCTCCCGCACGGCTACTGGGAGGCCAAGGACGAAAAAGAAGACCTAATCCGCGAGGTCGAGCGCAAGCTCGCCAAGGGATATCCACGCGATAACATCATCTTCCAAGCCCCCGAACGCGCCATCCTCTATCAGGGCGGAGCCCGCGTCATCGACGAAAACATTACCCGCCCCGAGGCGCTGGTCGATGTCGTTAATCAATTCTTCGACTACAAAGCGCCCCACATTAAGGAGTGGGAAGCCGCAGTCAGCGACTTCTCCGAGCGCATCCCCGAACTTGCCGCCGCCGTCAAGAAGACGATTGACGAGGAGAAGAAACGCACCCATCATTCGTTCGCAGCTTCGAAGATTTCTACGCTCTGTGCCGCCAGGCCATAAATCCAAATCTGTCAGAAGAAGCGGTCGAACGGATGTTGGTACAGCACCTGCTGACCGAACGAATCTTCCGCAAGATTTTCAATAATCCAGATTTCACCCGGCGCAACGTCGTCGCCGCCGAGATCGAAAAGGTCATCAGCGAACTTACCAAACGGTCTTTAAATCGAGACGAATTTCTGGGAGGGCTGGAACGCTTTTATCGGGCCATCGAACGCAGCGCCGAAGAGACTACAAATTTTTCCGAAAAGCAGCACTTCCTCAACAAGGTTTACGAGCGTTTCTTCCAAGGTTACTCGCCGAAAGAAGCGGACACCCACGGCATTGTCTATACGCCGCAGCCAATCGTCAATTTCATGGTCCGCAGCGTCCAGGAAATTTTGCAAAAGGAATTCGGACGCTCGCTCGGCGACAAAGGCGTCCACATCCTCGATCCCTTCGTCGGCACCGGAAACTTCATCGTCCGCCTGATGCAAGAGATCAAGACCACCGACCTCCAGTACAAATATGAAAACGAACTCCACTGCAACGAAGTCATGCTACTGCCCTATTACATAGCCAGCATGAACATCGAGCACGCATATTTCGATCGTGTCGGAGAGTACAAACCGTTCCCCGGAATTTGCCTCGTGGATACATTTGAGCTTGTTGAGGCCGACCAGTCTTTACTTGGCTTTATGACCGCCGAGAATGCTTCGCGCGTGAAGCGTCAGAAAGAATCACCAATATTTGTGATAATCGGCAACCCTCCGTACAACGCAGGGCAGGTCAATGAAGATGACAACAATAAGAATAGAAAATATCCGGTCCTCGACAAACGCGTGTCCGAAACTTACGCCAAAGATTCCGCGGCAAGCAACAAGAATGCTCTTTCCGACCCATATATCAAGGCGATCCGATGGGCAAGCGACCGGATAGGAGATGAAGGGATTGTGGCGCTAGTTACAAACAGCAGCTTCGTCAGAGGAGTCTCATTTGACGGAGTAAGGAAGCACCTCGGAGCAGAGTTCTCGAAGATTATCCACGTCAACCTGAAAGGCGATGCCCGAACGTCGGCCCTGAGGAGGAAGCAGGAAGGAGGAAATATCTTCGAAGACGCGATCCGAGTCGGGGTGGGGATAAGTCTTTTCGTGCGCGGGCCACGGAAACGAAAGGAACCGGAGGTTTTGATATACGATGTGCCTGATTTCTTTACCGCCTTGCAAAAGGCCGCAATTTTGGACAGCGCCGGTCTTTGGCCCAGCCTTCCGCTTAAGAAAGCACAGGTCAACAGCCAACACTCTTGGCTAACCGAGGAAGAGGACGGGCTATATTCTTCCTTCTTAAGCACAGGAAATAAGACCGATAAGGGGGGCGACTCCCAACAAACAATTTTCGGTACGTACGGGAGCGGAGTTGCTACCAGCCGAGACCTTTGGGCCTACAATTTCTCCCGAGCATCCCTTGAGAAAGGCATGCGTGTCGCGATAGAGACCTACAACGAACAAGTTTTCAAATGGCAGCGCAACACAGACGGATCAAGGAGCGTCGACGACTTTGTTTCCTACGAGGCCAGCAAAATTAGTTGGAGTCGAGACTTAAAGGCCGATCTAGCGCGCGGTCGACTCGCGGAGTTTTCCGAAACGAAAATCCGGAATGCCATCTATAGGCCGTTTGTGCGGACCAATCTGTTTTTCGACCGTCTTTTCAACGAAGAAGTGTACATAGTCCCCTCAATTTTTCCGGACACCGCGTCGGAAGCTGAGAACAGGCTTATCTGCGTAAACGACATAGCCGCGAGATCCCCCTTCAGCACGCTGATCGTGGCGAACATCCCAGACCTCCATATTTGTTCTAGCGATCGCTTCCAGTGCTTCCCCTTCTACACCTACGACGAAGACGGCGCCAACCGCCGCGAGAACATTACCGACTGGGCGCTCGAACAATTTCGCGTCCGCTACGCAGACCCGTCCATCACCAAGTGGGATATCTTCCATTACACGTACGCCGTCCTGCATCATCCCGAATATCGCGAGCGCTACGCCGCCAACCTCCGCCGCGAACTGCCGCGCATTCCGTTTGCCTGCAACCAACCCTCTAACCCTTGTCATTCCGAACCGGCTTCAGCCGGTGAGGAATCTGCTTCTGATTCGGCCAGCAAAAAGCAGATTCCTCGCGGACTTGCGTCCACTCGGAATGACAATGCGGGGGGAGGGACAGGCGACGCGGAACTATTTCGCACCCTAGTCCGCGCCGGAAAACGCCTCGCAGAAATCCACGT
>JGI12635J15846_10000737_pt1 | contig 28320 bp, 27 predicted proteins | sample BlaSpr_A8_OM2_M2_FD_15846 | JGI IMG/M metagenome (IMG submission 15846)
TAAAGGCGTGGGGACGTAGTTCAGTTGGTTAGAACGCTGCCCTGCTATTTTGGCTCTGTTTATCCCCTCTGATTCCAACTGCTTACAAGTATCGCGCCAAATCGCACTGTTCACCAACACACCTCTAGCCTAAATTCGATTCACTCAGCTGGTAGAGCCCAGCCCCTGAAAAGGCTGGTCGTCGGGGGTTCAACTCCCACCCTGCCCATCGCATCCTTATTATTTACAGGTTGTTGCAGTTCAAATCGAAACGTCTACGCTGTCTTTTTTCCGCCTTTGCTGACCAAGAACATCGACCGATCAACAAACACATCAGGAAGATAGGGCGCGGTAGAGAGCAGCCCCGCAGGGCTTGGCGTCGCTCGCATTTTGGTGGTGGATACTTTCCGATCTTAGGTTCAGAGCAAAACCCTCAACGGCTTCGATCCAACTCAATTGCTTGCAAACCGGATGTCGTCAAGACGTTGCTTGGGGGCCAGCAATCCGATTTGTGTACTGGTCAAAATAATCAATGCGGCTGATACTCAGGCGCCGCATCTTGTTCAGAAGAGTTGTTCTCTTAAGTCCGAGGCGCTCAGCCGCCCCGCCTTTCCCGGCTATCCTTCCGGACGCGTCGCTCAAAGCATCGATGATCACGCGTCGCTCAGCTTCCCGGAACGATGATGCGACTCGTACCACCTTTCGCGCAGCAGAATCCTTCACCTCTAGATGCGGCACATTCAATTCGTTCCCTTGAGTTAGAATCACGCAACGCTCCATGAAATTTCCCAGCTCACGAACATTACCTTTCCACGGCGCATTCGTAAGAGCGTCCATGGCATTTCGGGAGATGAAGCTGATGTCCTTGCCCATCCGCTGCGCAAACTTTGACACGAAATGATTCACGAGCGGAAGAATGTCTTCGCGGCGTTCCCGCAGAGGCGGGATCTCGATCGGGAAAACGTTGAACCGGTAAAAGATGACCGCTATTCCTCCCGCACCATAGGGAAGAGCCCCGCACGAAAAGGGGCGGATTGCTCGTCCCCTTCGTTTTGGTGCGCCCGGTAGTGCGCACTCACTTGGAGGTGCAAGACTTCTACACATCCCCGGCGAGGGGTGAGTGTTAGCTGAACGGCAAGGGTGTCCATCGTGAGGTGGAATCTGGAGGAAGGTGTAGGCGAAGCGCGTAAGCGTCCGGTTCGGCTCTTGCAATTCCTGAAAGCCCGCAACGAGATCTCATGGTGATTGAGATAGGACAAGAGACAACCTGGCACCCTGGGCACGCCTAATTTCTCCAGGCATGCACGTCGAATCGGCGGTACAACCCTACCATCGCTGCCTGAGTGCCCGTATCGCACATCATCAGCCCGCGCGGCACTGCGAGCACGTTGGACAAAAGTCAAGGCCGCGCTGAAGAAGCAGTCCGCACCCAAGTTACCAGCGATAAACGGCCTTCGGGGAGATGCCATATCTGAATGTCAGCGCCGGGGCAGATCTCCCCAAAGCCGACTTATGGCCGCCCGGCTCTACGCGGTTCAATTTCTGGATTGCCAATACCTTCCGAGTCATTGGAGAAAAACGGAGCCCCGCCTATCGGACAGGATTCCTGCCAAATCGATAGGTGATATTCACGCTGGCGTAGGAAGGAATTCTTACGCCAACCACTTCGCTGACTGGATTTGCCGGGATCGATCCGTTGCTTCTCAATCCCACTTTTCCCGGCCCATAGACACGGGCAATGGCAAAGTTCTCGGTGCTCTCCCCGGTCCAGCCGCTGGCAATCATCATGCTCACGCCGACGTTCAACCTCCCTTCGAGGAACGGCCGCACCACCGCCAGGCGCAACTCCTTGTTCGCGACGCCGAGGCAATAGTAGTTGAGCGCATTCGAGTCGCCGCTCAGGTAGGCCGTTTCGCCGCAGCCGTTGCCAACCACTTTCCGGCCTACGTATTCGAATTCACCCTTGGCCTGCAGGCGGAAAGGCAGCCTCTGATAAGTCCCCACGAGATCGCCGATCAGGCGCGGGGCCTCCGGCACGATGGAGTAAGACTTGTTAACCAGTCGCGCATCGGCTTGCTCGAACGTTGCCTGTAGCGATCCGCCGGGGATCCTCTGTCTTAGCGTGAATCCGAGATAACGGATGCGGCCCGGCCCGAGATCGAACTGCAGGCCCTGATCCGGATCGATCTTGCCGTATTCGGCGCTCTGCGTCTCGTGGCCCAAAGTTAGTTTCAGGTCGGTGCTGTGAAAACTCTTGCTGGCTACCAGTTGATAAGAGCGCGCCGTCTCCACCGGATTGGGCTTGATGGGATTGTTCAGGTCCGTTCCCAGGCGCGGGTCTTCGGTGAAGAAGGACTTGCCGAAGCTGAGGGAAATCAAAGGAGCAATCCGCGCGTTGCCGGGAAGAATGGTGAAGGTCGCCTTCGGCAAGTTCAGGCCCACCCATCGATTCCACGAATTCGCGGGAGTGAGCAGATCCTGATTCTGGATGCTGATCTCATCTCGCCGCCATCCAAGGTAGTAGCGGAAGTGGCTCCCCAGGTCGCCCTCGCCGGCAATGAAAGGCGTCACAGGCGCAACCGTGACATTATTGCCGTCGATCGAGACGAATGGCCCGTAATAACCGGGAGCGGCAGGGTTGAAGAAGTTGTAGTGGTCGAGATCGTCGCGGCGCGGCGCCTCGCGCTCGTAATCCGCGCCGGCCAGCAGCGAGAAACTCTTCGAGATCTTGTTCACGTACGTAGCATTGCCCCCGCTGACCGTGCGGAACTCGCTCTGCCGGATCAGCCCCAGCCCAAAATCAGAAAAAAGGGAAAGGTTGTAGGTGCGAAAAAACCCGGAAAGCTGCAGTTCCTGGCTGGCGGTCAGTTTCCAAACGTCGTTCAGCGCCACGAGCGCCGTGTGCGTTTGATCCTTCTGCCTGGGATCGATCGTGTCCGGATAGTCGACCCATCCGGCCGCAGCGTCGACGGAGTTGAATCCAAACATGGGCCTCAGTCCGGCGACGTAGCCGTAGCCCAGATAGGCAACGCCAAACAACGTCAGCGTGTGATCGCCAGCGTGAAAGACGCGTCCACTATTGAATTTGAATTGCTTGCGATGTTCCAGCCGATCGAGGAAGCCATTGCCGAACGAGCCTTCCATCGCGGCCCAGGAACCTGTGGAGGGGCTCATGCCCGCCGTCAGTGTCGCGTCCCGGTAGTCGGCTGTCAGCGTAATAAAGGGATTCAGATAAGACCGCAGTCCGTAAATCGCGGCAAGGTTCAGTGCGTGATTGCCTTCGCGCACGTTGAACGCGCCGCCGTCGACCTGCACGCTCTCGATGACATCGGCGATATATATGTTCGGATCGGCATAGCCGTTACCGTGCGCATTCGCCGACAAGTTGTTCGGCACCAGGTACGAGCCCACCTGAATATACTGTGCGATCGGCTCGCCGTGATCGCCCGCCACGCCCGGCGCAAAATATTGCGGCGCTTTGATGCCGCTCGACGCGGTCTCGATCGGGTAACCGGGAATGGAAATCGGGGCGCCGGGACGTCCTGGGTTCGCATCGAGCAGATCTTCGGTGGCAAACACTTTCATCGCGGGATCGGGCGATACGATATCTTCTTGGCTCACGTCGGCGGTCACCAGAATGCTTTCCGTTGTCGACGCCAACTCACCCATGCTGACTGTGATCTCAGGATTGTTATTCTGCTGCAAGGTAACTGACCGGCTCACCGGGCGGAATCCTGCTACGTCAGCGCGTAGCGTGAAGTCACCGGTTGCGTGTAGGCTGAGCAGGAATCGCCCATCGGCCTCGGATCGCGTCTGCGCGAGGACTTGATTTCCTTGTAAGAGTTGCACCGCAGCGCCCGGCAGAGCATTTCCCGCAGGATCGACAATCCGCCCTCTGATAGCTGCATCTTGCGCGATGGCGAGAAGAGGCACGATCATCATCGGAACAAGAGCGATCCAACTTCTGCGCATGCGTCTTTCTCGTGCGCACCACAATCCGAACGCCTTTCCGGACATCGATATCAAATCGCCGCCCGCGCCGCCTCTTTGAGCGCCTTCATCGCTAGTAAGTAAGGGCGAGGCCCGTAGCTTACCCTTGCGACGCCATTTTGCGCGAGTATGCTGACAGATGGACTCTCATCAACGACCATGACATTGACTGGCAATCGGGATGCTTCCGCTAAGCGCCTGATCAGATGGATATCCACAAGGCCAGGAACAAAGAGTCCGTCCGCACCGGCTTCAGCATACAATCGTGCTCGCTCGATCGCCTCTTCAAGCATCGTATTGTCGTGGTGCTCTGCAGGCCGCTGGAAGAATACATCTGTCCGGGCGTTAATGAAGAACCGGGTGTTCGCGTCGTCGGCCACCTGTCGAGCGCAAGAAATGCGATCTACTTGATCGCATGATTTCCGGAGTTCCCCATTGGCCGGAAAGCTGTCTTCCAAATTGCAACCTGCGGCGCCAACCTCGATGGCCATACGGATGGTCATGCCCACCGCGTCAGGTGCATCGCCATAGCCACTTTCTAGATCGACTGTGACCGGGACTTCCACAGCACTCACAATTCTGCGCAGATTGTTCATCGCGAGATCTAGCGGAATCCGCTCGCCATCTACGAAACCATTGGCGGCGGCAACTGACCAACTGCTGGTCGCGATTGCTTCAGCTCCGCCTGCAGCGACGGCCTTGGCGCTTCCTGCATCCCAGGCATTGAAGAGCACAATCGGATTTCCTCGAATGTGCAAGTTGCGGAATGTCTCGGCCTTACGGTTTTGTTCGGCTCGAGTTTCATCCCCGCCGCTAATTGTACTTTGCGTAGAATCCTTGCAAGCTGTCATGGCTTCCTTTTGATTCACACCCGTTCGTTGTCTTTACGTGCGTAGCCTCTTGCCGCCTGATAGCTCACGAGCGTCTCCGCTCGATAGCGGCTTCCCGCCAATACCCAAGTTGCCGTCCTTAACCTCTTCGATCACCACCCATGCCAAGGAAGCAGTTTTTCTCCTTCAATCGAGACCAGCGCATCTGTCAATTTCTGAATCATCTTCTGCTTTTGTGTTTGCGAGAACACATTCTCAATTAGTGTGACGTGGATCAAAGGCACCTTCCCCTCCTGATCGCCGGACTGATGGACCGATTTTTGGATCTGGACTCCAGATTTGCAGCTGAACGGACTTTACAGAATCCGGATATTTTCGCAGCAAAGCGCACGCGTCTGAATAGTGACCACTCGCCTCCGCGGCCTTGATGGCCAGGGCTGCTGCGCGCGGCGTCTGGCGATTGTCAAGATTCTGTTGCGCAAGAACCCAGGCGCGCTCCGGATCTGCGCCGGGTCCGAGATAAAACTCCGCGCCGTGGTCTGCGAACGCCAGACCATCACGACTCAACAGCAACTCATAGCTTGTCCGGGCTTCTGCGATCTCGGAGCTACCACGCTTTGAATCCCCGGTCCTCAAATGCAACACTCCCAGCAGCGCTCGTGCCTCCGGCTCATTACTCGATCGGACAACGTTCTCAAGAAGTTCGATCGCCGATTCGCTGTCGCCGCGCAGCGCCTCGATCTCGGCCAGATGAATGTTCGCAGTGACAAACTCCGGTACATACATGAGTGCTTGTGTGTACAGGCGCTCGGCGCGCGCTTGATCCCCTCCCTGCTCGGACCAGATCAGACCTCGCGCGAAGTAAATCCACGCATATGGAAACGGAAGCGTCGTATCGAGACTGGAGAGAGCTTCTGCATATAAGCGATCCGCATCGTCAAGGCGACCGACCGCGGTGTACGCTAGCGCCAAGGCACTACGCGATGAGAATCCTGGGTGCCGGAGTAGGTTCTTTTCAAGCTGTGGAATCTCTTCCGGTGCACGTCCAATCGCGACAAGGATGGATGCGCGTAGCGCGGAAATCTCGTCCGGTTTTGCTCCAGTGCGCTCCGCTGCTTCAACGTCGGAAAGAGCATCCGCGAACCGGTGCACTGCGGAACGAGTTCGAGCGCGTAACAAGAGCTCCCGACCTGTCGCGTATCGTTCCTCACCAAGCGCGCTCGCACGGTCCAATGCTTCGTAGTCACCCAAGAACCGCGACCGGAGAAGCAGTAATTCCTCCACGCCGATCTCATTACCCGCCTGGTGAATCTGTTGATCGAGGTTTGCGATTGCAATCGCACTATTTGTTGTGTTGATCGTGGAATCAGCGACGTTTGAGCCATTCTTAGCGCTACAGGTCGTCGATGCGAGCACGATTGCAACAAATGCCTTCCAGAGTCGGAGTGTTTTCATGGCGCCGCCAGGAACGGAAAGTCCGTAGTTGAGTGCACCTTGTCGTCGTGATGGAGACCGTCGTCGGCGCCGGTCATCGTGCCATTCACCAACAATGACCGGAATATGTTGCTGGCGTCATAGTTGGGGGTCCGACCACCGCAGTCGCTGCTCAACGCGCCGGGTGTCTGAAATTCGGTGAGCTCGACCGCAAGGAACTGCGTGCAAAGAGTCGATTTGCTGTTCACCCAAACACGATCATCAGCTAGGAGCTTGGCGAGGCGTTCATATCGCTGGGATGGTTTCCCTTTGGTATCGGCAAGCCTTTGATTGCCGCACTTGCCATCAAATCCATCATAGAATCCGAGCGTTTTCTGAATGTCCGACGAGAATTTCGCCCAGCCGTTTCGGGCGACGCGGTTGTACGCCTCCTTGCGTTGATCGCTCTCGGTATCAGGCGCCAGAGGCCCGCCCACAAGGGCGTTCTTAATCAATGGCCGCGCCGTGCGCTCGATGGGCTCGCCGAGTGTCGGAATCGGGGGCTTCTTGCCCACTGCAGCTTTCACGTGTGACGGCCCACCATGCGGAGCCTTGTGAACTACTCCCCAAACTGCAAGGAGGTCACCGCCGGTTGTGACCACATCGAGATCGACTGAGATCACCAGGGACGACGACTTCCAGCCTGCAAGAAAATTCGTTGCCGTGCCCCCATCGGTGTGTCGCCACGTGTCGAGAATCGAGCGAGATGTCTGTTCATCGAACTCCGGGCAGCCGGCGCTGTCCACTCGCGTTCCGTGCTGGATGGCAGAACCCGCCACTCCATACATGGCTCTCGCGCCCTTGACGTTGTTGAAAAACGGATCGTCGCGCAGGCCAGCGAACAGTCGAAACCGCCGTTTTTTCCCCTCGATGCCAGTGATGTTGCTGGCATCGCCGTGAACGTAATCCGCGTCTCCGATCCAGCACTCGGCGACGCCCGCTACGTCGAAACGGCACACAATCAATGTCGTTGCCGTCGTCTTGCCGAAGCTCTTTCCGCTATCCACGTGAAACACATATTGCAGGTGATCGGAGAACTGATGGGCAACGATGTCCATCACCAGATTGAGGCGCTTTCCGTCAGACGAGGTCCATGTAAAGATGTCGCCAATGTCAGCCGCAGGATCTGCAATTACCGTGGGGGTATCCAAGTGGTCTGAGGCTGAAGCGACGCGAAAGCCCATAGTGATAAGGATCCCAACCATCGCCACTCCAACAAACCACCAATTCCATGCTTGAAGCTGAAATCTTTGCATATCTACTGTCCTTTCCTGTTCATTTCAGAGACTCCATAACCATCTCGCGTCCTCGAAAATCACGTTCGGCATTTCCTCTGGGAAGAAAAGTTTCGCTCCGGATACACGGCGAATACCGAGCGAGTTGCCAGACATGCGAGCCAGATAATCTGGGCTTGCCCGGGAGAAGATTTTGTCGGCAGTTCCCCACACAATCCGCGTCGCAACATGACTTTTCCTGAGCGCGGATTCAATCCCGGCCAACGGATTCGGAGCGAGAGCGATTGCATAAGCGTTTGTGAGCGCCTTCCGCTCCGGGGAACTCACTAGAGGTCTAAGATACGTTTCGATGGCTTCATCAGTCGGGTGGGCCGGATTTGCATAGCATTGTCCCCCGAGGCCCTTTTCTGACCTTGCGAGTGCTTTGTCTGAAAGCCAGGGAACCAGCCACTCGTCGGCAAATCTTCCAGCACGCGCCAATTCAATCACTGGCAAAACTGCTGCAGGCGGACTGTCCGGCTCCGTGTCACAGTTTGTCAGCAGCAAGGAGCGAACCCGGTCAGAATGATGCGCCACGAACAGTTGTGCGATTGCGCCCCCACTATCGTTCGCAACGATGTCGATGGACGAGATCAACAGCTTGTCCAAAAGCTGCACCAACATTTTCAACTGCGCCTGAGGTGCAACGCTTTGTCCGTCGGCGACCTCCGTGTAGCCAAGCGCCAAGAAATCCGGAGCGATGCAACGCCTTATTTTTGAAAGTTGAGGAATTACGCCCCGCCATTGGAAGCTATTCAAGGGAAAACCGGGCAGGAATAGTGCGGCCGGTCCGTTTCCTTTGTCGATGTATGCAATGCGGCCCTGGTCGGTGGTCGTGAACTTCTGTGTGGAATGAAATTCCGCGACCGACATTTCATGCAGACCTTGCGCGGATGTAGCTCCAGAGGCGTAGCACTCGGGATCGCGCACGCCTAGGGCCGACATCGTGATTGCGCCCGCACTCAAGCAAACGAACTCTCGGCGATTCATGAGTTTTTACCCTCGGTTGCTAGTCTGTCTCTAAGATCCAAAGGTTGAGGTGGTTATTTCTCCCGCGATTCGGGAGGAACCATACCGTTGATGCGGTAATAGGCCACCAGTTGACCGTAGTTTTCGCCCGAATGTTCGATTACTCGATAGGCGAGATCCGCCAAGCGAACGAGCTGCGGCGATCCGTCGTCCACGCCTTCGTTTAAACCAGCATCTCCCTTCGCCGCCAGCAGGTCAGCGCCGTCTTTCACACACCGGCTGACAAATGCCACGACATCATCCTTCGTCACCCATTCGCTCTGTGGCGGGTCGTCGCCATATCGCGCTTGTTTCCCCTGAGCTACATCAGTGAAGTAGTACATCGATCCGGCGGCGTGAACGAGTTGCTGAACAAACGAGCGAGATTGCGGATTCGGCTTGTACCCATATTTGTTCTCGGGCAGGTCTTCGGCAATCGCAATCAGCTTTCGACCAATCTCGTTCCATTGCCCAACAACTGCGGCGAACGCCGGTACGGTGGTTAGTTTCGCGTTTGCGGCCTCATCGATCGATTCCCAAAACAGGCGGAGTTCCTTGTCGAACTCCTGCCAGCGTTCTTCGGGAAAGAAGATCCTAGCGCCCTTGAGTTCGACATATTTCCGGGTGCCCGGGATGGTTTCAGACAGCCACCGACCCCATTTCACGTCGAAATACACATCGTCAGTTCCCCAGACGATCAGGGTGGGTGCCTTCAAAGTCTTCAGCCGGTCTTCAACGGCTAGCGTGTGCTTGTTGTCAAAGGCCGCCAGAAAACGCTGAAAATCGCGCGTGCGCTGCTCGTTTCTCACCAATGGACAGAGATAGTGTTCGATGGTGTCGTCACTGACCAGTTCCGGATGCTCGTATGCTGGCCCTAGAGCTTGCGGTGACCGATACACATTCTTGTCCGCGATCATGGCCTTCAGTGTTCCCGGCAGTCCTCCCGCGGCCGCCATTGCCAGAAATGGCTTGAAGGCCTCGGGCGGCCAGTTATCGTGCGTGTCGCCGTCGGTCAAGGTCAGACCGCGAACGCGCTCGTGATACAAGGCAGCAAAGCTCTGTGCGATACCCGTACCGCTGTCATTGCTGACGAGATCAACTTGATCGATCTTGAGAGCATCGAGAAATTCCTTGAGCATCTTCGCGTTGGCGGTCACAGAAACGTCCTGATTGGGAGCGATTTCTGTGTCGCCGTGCGCCGGAAGGTCCACAGCAATGCATCGTCGGATATCGGACAAATCCGCGAGTTGGTGCCGCCACAGATATCCGTTCAACAAAACGCCGTGCACGAATAACGCAACCGGTCCCGTGCCCTGCTCCAGATAGCTAATTCGTCCTGAGGGCGTATCTGCGCTATGTCGAACGATCCATGTCTCCGCCTGGGCGCTTAACTGCGGCGTCCCACAAATTCCAAGCAACATCGCCACGACAACAACGATCGATAACGCATAGTCGTTGGCAACGCTCCGACACTCACCAATCATGACAACTGCCTCGTTTTGTTCCAAAGCTCAATGTCTCCTCGTTCTCGCGGAGGAATTAGCTTCCTTCAACTTCTGCGCGCAATCGTCGCAGCACACCTCAACCGTCCTACCTCCGATCTTCACCTTGATCGAATCTCCCTCCAGCTTGCAGTCACAAGCCGCACAAGTCTTCTCAGCCATGACTCTCTCCTCTGTTACCCGAGGTCCGGGTGAGACAAGTAGGCCATGGCCGGCAGCGAACCCGCTGTCAAAATCTTTAGCAATTTGCTGGAGGTTGGATCAGCGACGGAACGCCGACTGCTTGAACTCGGATGGCGAGCGACCGTAGATCTGCCGAAATGCTGCGCTGAAATGGCTGTGGCTTGAGAACCCGAGATCCAGGCCCAACGACGTAAGATCTTCGTATTCTCCAAGACGGTCGAGTGCACGCGCCAGCCGTAGGCGCAATTGATAGCGATATAGGGGAAGGCCTTCTACTTGCTGAAAAACCTGTGTGAGATAAACCGGGGACCCGCGAACTTCAGCGGCAATGTCGGCCAAAGTCCAACGCCGCGCCAGATCGCTCGCCAGCACGAGCTTCACACGATCCACGAGACGCTGCCGACCATAGGTAGCGCCTGGGGCGCGCGTGGTACGTGGTCCGAGGGACCGCTGCACGAGCGTCAACGCCAAGGTCTCTGCCTCCAGAGGTTCGGCAGTTTTCTCGCGCACGCTGTGCCGGAGCAGCGCCACCAGCGCTTGAGTCCGAGCGTCAACTCTGTGACGCGGTTGACGAAATGCCACTCTCGGTCCATCCTCAAGGAGAGAGGGCGGCGCGAGCTCATGCAATTGCGCCTCTTCGATGACCAACGTTAGGCTGGCATCGCCGCCGGACACAGGATGGCTGACCCGGTAACCTTCCATCGCGTTGAAAAAGAGCACTTGGTTCGCTTCGGCGACGGCCTGGTTCTGTCCGACGTGTCGAACGTAGACGCCGCGATAAGGAAACACAAGTTGCGTGGTAACGGTGTACTCTTCTGGGCTCTGATATCGGCAAGTTCCTCGGCAGTACGTGTCCCTTATGGTAACGGTCGGAGATTTCAGGAGAGAGTGAACGTCAAACTCCGACAGAGGTTTATTCTCGTTGTTGACGCTCCACACGATTGCCCCCGCGACCGATACCAAAGCATAGCACCGAAAGTTAGAGTAACATCCCGACTCAATGTCGGAGGGGAACGATGGCGTGCGTTCAAACCTTAAGAGCCAGCCGAGTATGGTCCCTTAAAGAAAGCGAGAACCCTCGTGATCACCAACTAAGCTAGTTCGCGGATGGTCGGCATAGTGAAGTTGAGTGCCTGCAACCGATTGTCAAACAAATCTAGAGGAACTCAATCTGTCCGCTGCCGAAGTCCAAACTGTCTATGAGTAGGCTATTCCGCGAGGAACGCACCGTTACCGATCCGAAATTCTGTGAGGGGTTTGAGATTCTTCTTGTAACTGCTAGTAACTGCGTATTCCTTCCCACCTTTCACGCGGACGCCACACTTTCCTGTCGAGTACGGTTTGATCTCTACCACAAACGAGGTATTCACGAGCGCGGATCGATGGATCCGAATGAATCCGTACGGCTTCAGCTTTTCGGCCACCATCGAGATTGATTCGCGCAGGAGATAGGAGTCCGATTCCCGCTGCAGTGACACATAATTGCCCTCAGCTTGAACTGCGACCACATCTCCAGGATTGATGAAGAGAATCCTTCCTTTAGTTTTGATTGCGATCCTCGGGTACTGCGGACGAGACAGCTTCTGCAAATGCGGCAAAGCCTCGATCAATTTCGCGGCTTGCTCGCCCTTTGCTCTCCGAGAGGCCCGGTCCAAGGCTTCGCCGATGCGTTCGTTCGAAAAAGGCTTTAGCACGTAGTCCACGGTGTGCTTCTCGAACGCTGCGACCGCTTGTTCAACGTGTGCCGTTACAAACACGATAGACGGCAACGGAAGGTTTCGTTCCCTGAGCTGGTCTACTAGTTCAGTGCCCGACAGTCCAGCATTATTGATGTCGAGAAGCAAAACATCGTAAGAGTCCGTGGCCAATTTCTCGAGCGCTTCGATCGCATCGTTGGCCGAATCGAAGTGCTCCACGTCGCTCCTTGCCGACAGGACATTTGCCAAAGCCGTTTGGGCCAGGCGCTCATCATCCACGATCAGCACGCGCATGGTTTCCACTCATCCATCTCTGTTCCGTCCGGCGTACACGTTTTGCCTGACCGCTCGGGACCGGAGCCTTAAGATTTCACCGATTTTCTTCGCATGGTCATGACTTGAATTCGCGTTAGGATCGGACCGTCAGTGAGCATCCGTGTTCGCCGGCGTTCCGTCCGACCACTCGGACACCCCAACGATGAACTCGGTCACTGGCTCCGGAGCACCATTAAAGTGTGGACTCAGCAGAACCGGGGAGTCAGAGCCAGAGCCCAGCGCGCCTGCACCCCACGTGTGAGCGTCTTTCACGGGAACGTAAAACATGAGATGGGGAGCGCAGTTCCCGCATCTGCTGTTAAGGAACATTGCTTCGACAGCATACAGGCCCATCCCGCCAGGCTCGAGGGCCGGCAGTTCCCCTTTCTCAATCTCGGCCTTCATACCCTCGTTCATTTCGGCTTTCGATTTTCCAGCCAATGCCAATTTTGTCCTAATCAAAAGGATCGGCAGCACCGTTCTGGCAGCTTGCGGGTTGTAGCAAACCGGACCGAGCCTCTTAGGGTTCCAAAACTCGGGACTGTTTTCGAATTGGTCCATCCTCGAGCGGTCTATGTTGCAGACAAAGCCGTTTTTGCCTTCGACCGCAGTTTCATAGCCATGCCTTCCGAGGACCATAATCGTGGCCTCGCGGGCAACGGATGGCGGAGCCGCGCTTCGCGCCAAGGCAATTTCGGCATCGCGGCCCATAAGGTATTGATCGAGGGGGAGCATCGTAGACTGCTCTGAATTGTCTTGCGCCTGCATCCGCCACGGCGTCGAAAAGCCCCAACATGAAGGCAAAGATCAGAGAGGCAAATACAAGGAATCTTCGGCTGCGCATCATTTTCTCCTTTGGAGGTTGCAAATCGTTTTCTGTTCGTGCAACTTGAGCGGGCGTTCGGGCATTAATCAGGCGCTGCTCCTCCCTCGGCCCCTGCGTGGTTTTGCAATGCCCCCGGCGAAGGCTGCGCTCAAAGCCGCGCCGCATAACTGTTGGCTGAATTCTCGTCGGTTCACATCGCTGCCTCCCTTTGACCGCACACTCCTTCAATGGCTGCCGCCATTAAGCGGCGATGGCGTTCCGTCCGACCAATTGCTTACCGGAACGTCAATTGTGGTATAGCGGCCTATTTTTTCTTCGTGCGCGTCCAACGGGACGTCATCCCCCAAGTCGGATCCCAAGGCTTTAGGGTCGATTTCGGGGACAAAAAACATCACGTGGGGAAGCCAGGGTCCTTTGACGCCGGCATTCAAATACCCTTGCTTTGACATCATGTAGGACACCGAACCGGGTTCGGGCGTGGGCAACTCACCTTTCGCGATGCCGTCTATTATGGCGTCCTCTATCTGAGTGTTCGAACGTCCGGCAATCGCCAGTTCGGTCTTCTTGAGGTAGGTCGGAAGAAAAGACCGTGCACCCGGAGCGCTCAGGCAGATCGGACCGTGTATCTTTGGATCCCAAAAAGCCGGATTGTTTTTCGGTAAATCCCATGATCGTCCCACCAGGCACACGAAACCGTTCTTCCCCTCCACGGCCGTTTCATAGCCATGCCGTCCAAGAACCAGCACCTTGGCCCCGCTCGAAACGGAGTTCGGGCCGGCGCTGCGGGACATCGCAATTTCCGCATCGCGGTCCATCAAGTATTGATCGAGCGGGAGCATGGTGGGATACGGAGTTTTGGCGTCCTGTGCTTGCGCGTGCCGAGCCACACCCAGGGCAAGGGCCAGCGCAAAGAATTCCAATGCGATGATGGCTACTGTATTTCGTTTCATTTGGTTCTCTCCTTGAATCCTTCTGCTGCAGATTAAAAGATGGCTCCAAACCTGATCGGCGAACACCGAGCAGCCGAAGATTCCTTTTGTCCTGAATACTTTTCAAATTCTTCGTGCTTCCGCATAGCGCAGCACCGAGCATCCGATTTCGCGGGCTTTTTGTTTTTTGCCGCCGACCCCCTGCTCGATTACGATCTTGCGGTCGAACTTTGCGGCCTCTTCAATCGCAGGGCTAAGTTCCTTGCCGTTGTGCGCCTTGCTGATCCCAACTGACGACCCCAAATTCGCCGGCTTCACAAACACCGGATACTTCAATTTGCTCTCGACTAATTTCTGAATTGTTTGTGGTCCTTTTTCCCAGGCGCTGCGCAAAATCGTCACATGCTTCACGATCGGAATCTCGGCGGCTAGGAACAATGATTTCATGATGTCTTTGTCCATGCCCGCCGCCGAGCCGAGAACTCCTGCGCCAACAAAGGGAAGATCTGCGGGTTCGAGCGGGCCCTGGATGGTTCCATCCTCGCCAAACGTGCCGTGAAGCACAGGGAAGATCACATCTACATTGATGGCGCGGTCACTGGCGCGGCGCGTGAGCGCGGCGTCGCTCTGGAAGGGCATCAGGCCATTTTGACGATGCACTGGCTCGGGCGGAACTATGACTGATTCGCCCTGCGCCAGCACCGCCGCGGCGGGTGTAGTTTCGAGATCGCCGGCGCGCAGATGACGCGGCTCGATAACCAGTTTGCCTTGCAGCAGGTTTTCCGCGTGTTCGGCGGTCAGCCAGCGGCCTTCCTTGGTGATGCCGATGGGCACACCTTCATACTTTTTTTTATCAATGGCGTTGAGAACCGACGACACCGAAAGCAACGAGACTTCATGCTCGCCGCTGCGCCCACCGAAAAGGATGCCAACCCGAAGCTTTTTCATAATCGTCCGCCGCAGTTACTTGCCGAGAAACTCCAGCAGCGCGCGGTTGAATTCGGCGGACTTTTCGATCTGCGGGACGTGGCCGCACTGTTCAAACACCACCAGCTTGGCCCCCCTGATGCCGTCGCGAAGCTTCTCGCCGCTGGCCAACGGGATCAACTCATCCTGCCGTCCCCACATCACCAACGTTGGTACCTGAATGGAGGCCAGCTTCGCATCTTCAAACTGGGGTGTGGCGAATCCCGCCACTGTACGCTGGATCGTATATCCATCGTTGTTGCGCATGCGCTCGGTAAAGACCTGCAGCACAGCACCGTCAGAAACCATTTTCTTGTCATAGAAAACAGACTCTATAAGCGTGCGCGTCGCTGCCATGGAGGAAGGATTCAATTCCGCTAGAGGTCGCTGCCAGACCAGTCCCGCGGAATCCACCAGCACCAGTTTTTCCACCATGCCCGGGTGCTGCATGGCAAAGTCTAGCGCGATCCAGCCTCCAAAAGAGTTCCCGACCAGCGTGGCCTTTCCAATGTTTTGCGTCTGCATGAATGCGTAGAGAAAATCCACAAAAGTGGCGATTTTGTAATCCAAGAGTGGCTTGTCGGAATGGCCAAAGCCAATCTGGTCGATCGCATAGACGTGATACCCGGCGGCAAGTGCGCCGAAATTTCCCATCCACGATTCCTTGACGCCACCCATTCCGTGCAACAGGATTACCGCCGGTCCCTGACCGGCTTCGAAGTAGCGGATATTTTGATCGAAAACCACCGCGGTTTTTTCCTGCGGAAGGGACCGGTCTTGCGGCAATGCAAAAGACGCGGCCAGCAATGCAAGGATTAGCAGCCCACAACGAAAGCGGAGGTTCATCCCGCACCTCACCTTTCTTTGGAATTTCTACAGAATCTTCTTCCCAAACGCTCTGGCCATCGTCGTTATAACGAGGCATACCGTTCGACGAGCTCAGCCACAGCGTCGGGTTGCTCGTCTGCAACGTAATGCACGCTATTCTTGATGACTTCAATCTTGACGTTTGCACACCCATGATCCCGTAACGCTTCGGCAAAGCTCGGCATAAGCTTCTCGAAAGGCGAGTTTTCTCCGGGAGCGAGCACCAGAGGCACGCTGATCGCGCTGCGCTGGGCTGCATTGAATTTCTCATTCGCGGGAATGGCCCGGTATATCTCCAACAACGCGCGCAGATGTTGAGGAGCGGCATATGCCCGGGCATAGCGGGCGACATCCGCGTCACTAAAGGTGTCGCTGTCGAGAAAATGGCGGAAGTAAATAGCTTCCCGCCCGGCAATCAGTTGTTCAGGCAGGTTCGGCGTCTGCTGAAAATGGATATGCCAAGTAATGGGATTAGCTTTAACTGCATCCCACGGCCCAAGACCCGGCACCGGTGCGTCGAGCAACATCACGCCGCGGCTGGTTTCCGGATACCGGCGGACGAAAGCATAGGCCACCATTCCACCAATATCGTGCCCGACGACGTAAACGTGTTCCAAATGCAGGTGTTCCGCTAGTTGGCGAACGTCTTCTGCCATATTCGCAGCGTCGTAACCACCCGGAGTCGCGGCGGAACCGCCTATGCCGCGCAGATCAACTGCCACGACCGTAAACTGCTTCGCCAACAGCGGCATGATGCGGTGATACGCGTACCAGTCCTCAGGAAAGCCATGCAGTAAAATGACTGCGGGCCCGCTGCCACCGCAAACATAGTGGAGGGTTGTTCCGTTCACCTGCGCAGTGTCGGAGAGGAACCCGCCTCCCAGCGTCGCGAGCCCTGGATCGGTCCGCTGCCTTGGCGCTGACTGGCCTTGGATGACGGCGCATGTCGCCACCACAAAAACCGCCAAAAGTTTCAAAATCCAACGAACATAGATCCCCATTTCCACTCCCTGCTGGCTCGACTGAAACCGTTGTCGCGTTCTCTCTCATTGAGACATTCCTACATAACCGGTGCAGCCGTTCCATCCGACCATTTGCCAACCGGAATCACGAACTCGGTGATGGGCTCCGGACCGTCTCGAAACTGCGGATTCAGCGTGACCGGCGAGTCGCGCAGATCCGCACCCCAGGAGGATTTGTCTGTCAGTGGAAAGTAGAACATCAGATGAGGTACGAAGTGCCCCAGGGCGTCATTAAGGTAGCCTGCCCGCGACATCATGTAACACATCGCGCCCGACTCCGGGAGCGGTAACTCTTTGTTGTCGAATCCGGCCTTGATGCTGTCGATCATCTGAGCTTTCGATATCCCGGCTAATATCATCTCCGTCCGCTTGATTGTGAGAGGCAGAATGGATCGCGCGGCAGCAGGATTGAAGCACATCGGCACACGCACCTTGGGGTTCCAGAACTCCGCGGAGTTGAATGGGGACATCCATGATCGTTCCACCATACAAACAAAGCCGTTCTTTCCTTCGATGGCGGTCTCATAGCCCTGCCACCCGAAAACCAGGATCTTTGCGTTGTTCGATATAGCTTCGGGGGCAGCGCTTCGCGCCAGGGCGATCTCGGCATTGCGATTCTGGATCAGGTATTGCTCGATCGAAGCCATGCTCGCATACGCTGTCGAGCGATCCTCATTCCGATTGCGGCTGGTAACCGTTAACGTCAGTCCCACGGCCACGCAGACTATAGCCAAGGCTCCGGCCCAGACCCAGCGGCTCGTCAACACTCTGTTTTCCAATCTCGGCGAGTTGACCTTTGCTGCTTCCGGCTTCTGATGGCGCTCCCCAAGCGCCGCGTTGATCATCGAGGGGATGCCTACTTCTGATGACTCAACTTCCCATGCCATTAGTTCTTGGGACACACCCCGGAAATCGGCAGCAAGGGTCTGGCACTCCGGACACAGTTCCATGTGTGACAACGTCTGGGTGGCTTGGTCCGTGGGCAGTTCGCCGTCGAGATAAGCCATGAGTTCTTCCTGTTCGATCGGATGTCTGTTTGTACTCATTGCATGCCTCGTCTTCCTGGGCGCGGCTGCTCAGCGCTTGCTCTCAGATCAGGATTAGTTTTTGCCTCCGATTCCAGGTAACTTTTCAATGCGAGACGCGATCGAAAAAGCCTGGAGCGGACCGTATTCAAGGGAATTCGCAACAGCTCGGCAATGTCGGAGTAACTCAACTGTTCGTATTCGCGCAGCATCAAGATTTCGCGCTCCGGCGCATCCAGCTTTTCCAGGGCTTGCCGGACCCAGAGCACGCACTCAGGAGTTCCGTCAGTCTTAGCCTCCGGAACGGACCGTCCTAATGCGCCACTGATTAAGAGCTTGCGTCGTTCCGCAGCCAGCAACTTCAACGCAATGCCATACAGATACGTTCGAACCGAGGCTCGCGGCTCATAACGGGAGGCTGCGCGGATCACCGCGAGGAAGGTTTCCTGGGTGAGATCCTCAGCCCGCTCGGGGTTGTTCAGCCGGCGCCCGAAGAAACCGTAGAGTGGTTTGCGATAGCGGGCAAACAGCTCCTCGAAGGCTGCGCGTGATCCACCCTGGAATTCCAGCATCAAGGCTTCGTCACTAGTCATAGTCGGTGCGCTCGCTCAACCCGCGCAATCCTTCTCCGGCATTTTTCACGTTCATTCTTCTTTAATGTCACAAGAGAGCCAAAAGTTCCCGCTCCGTCCATTTCTCCCGCGCTTTCTGAATCTCATCAACAATGATCTCTACCGCTCGGGACTAGGGCAAGGAAGCTCAAAACGCTGTCCGACCTCCCGAATCTCGGAGCATTGGCGGCGATCTCTACTGATATCCGTATGAATTGATCAATGAGCTTGTTTTACTTTGTTTCTGTAATTGGTCAATTCGTCACTCTCTAGCCCCCCAGAAACATGTACCTGAGCAGTCGAACCTCACGTATTTCCTCCAAAGACGGCCCCCGACTTGCCTTATCACAAATCAGCACTCACGCGGGTGCAACCGCAATGACAGGCGGTCGCAGGAGCGGTGGGGGCACTCGGCCGAAAATTAGTTTGCGGGCAAATCCAGTGTGATGGAGGAAATAATGAGCTCTAAGCTGAAATCTCAGCCCATGTTTAGTCCCCCTCGCCTCAGCGCACGATTTACGCTGCTGGCGCTGGTTGCTTTATTCACGCTGCTGTTGTGTTCTGTGGCATTCGCCCAGACCTCAGTATCAAACGGCAGCATTTCCGGCACGGTAACTGACTCCACGGGCGCAGTCGTGCCTAACGCCAAAGTCACCATGACCGGTACTACTGGGCAAACCGTTCATGCCACCACCAGCGCCGCTGGAACGTATTCTTCTGGCGCACTGGTTCCGGGCGCGTATTCAGTGCGCGCGGAAGCCAAAGGCTTCAAGACGACGCAATTGGACTTGGATGTACAGGTGAACAACACCGCAAGCGGCAATATTAAGCTTGAAATCGGCCAGGAGAGCACTGTGGTCGAAGTGCAGGGCAGCGAAGTTTCGGTCAACACGGAACAGGCCGAAGTGCAAGGCGTTCTCACTGCCTCGCAAATTGAAAACCTGCCGGTCAACGGCAGGAACTTTCTTGATCTGGCGCAGCTCGAACCCGGAGTCCAGATTCAGGACGGCGCCAACTTTGACCCGACCAAGGTCGGCTACTCTTCGATCTCGTTCGGCGGACGGTTTGGCCGTACCGCCCGCATCAACGTTGACGGTATCGACGTCAGCGATGAGACGGTCGGGACCACCACCATGGACATTCCGGCCAGCGCGATTCAGGAATTCTCGCTGGCGCAATCCAGCTTGGATCTCTCGAACGATCTGACTTCGTCTGGCGCGGTCAACGTCACCACCAAGTCGGGCACCAACGCGTTCCACGGGGAAGCCTTTGGCTTGTTCCGCGACAACGCTGTCGGCGGCGCTGCGCTGCCTTCGCCGGTGGACGCTGCAACGGGAACGCAACTCCCGACCTCCTACCAGCGTAACCAGGAAGGCGCCAACATTGGCGGCCCGATCCTAAAAAACAAACTGTTTTTCTTCGCGGATGGCGAGCGCACTTTGCAGCATCAGCAGGTCGCCGTTCCGCAATCAGGCCCGTTGGATGTTTTATCCGGCACCTATGCGGCCCCCTTCAAAGAGCGGGAATTTAACGGCCGCCTGGATTACTCTCTCACCAAAACCGCTCGCCTGTTTGGGCGCTTCAATTACTTTGACAACTCGGTCTTTGCCACGTTCTTCCCCACCAGCTATAACGTCTACAACAACACGGACGTCACGCGTAACGATGTGGCCGGTCTGGATTTCAATACCGGGAGCTTCACGCATACCATCCGCTTCTCGTATTTAAAATTCCAGAACCAGATCAAGGACGCCGTTCGGGGATCAAGCTTGCCGTTTGCTAATTTCCCGGCCGACATAGCCGTCGGGTCTTTTACCGCGGGGCCGAATTTTCTTGCGCCGCAGAGCACTCCGCAAAGCGACCATCAGATCAAATATGACGGCAGCAAGATCGTGGGCAAGCACATCCTCCGCTATGGGTTTGGCTTCAACCATATTCAGGGCGGCGGCTTTGCCAAGTTTTTCTCCATAGCTCCTAACATAAACGGTTCAACACCGGCGGCGGGAAGTGCCCCCCTTGGGTTCAACCCCGCGGATCCGACCACGTATCCGATGTTCCTTGCAATCATCGGAAATGGCCAGGGCTTCTCGACTACCCAGCCTGCTTTTGGCTTCCCCGCGGGTGGTTTAGGTCCGGATAATCGGACCGCCCTCTATTTCGGCGATAGCTGGAAGGTACGCTCGAACCTGACAGTCGCTCTCGGCCTGCGCTGGGAACGTGACACCGGCAGAACCGACAGCGATCTGCCTGCAATTCCGGAACTGAACGCCGCTTTCGCCGGATTTGGCAATCCGGTGCATCAGCCCAACAAAAACTTCGCCCCGCAATTGGGCATTGCCTGGGATCCGAAAGGCAATGGCAAGACCGTGGTTCGCGCCGGCATTGGGCTCTACTACGAGAACGTGATTTACAACAACGTTCTCTTCGACCGGCCTCTGCGTCTGAAAACGGGAGCCTTCCTCCAGTCCCCCATTGCTTGCCTGCAAGGCAACCCACAGGCCATTGCCGGTTATCCCCTGGAAGTAGGGCCTGATCCAACGCAAATCGCTGCGGGTCATACGACCGCATCTGCCTGCTCGGATACCATCGGCAATGCGGCTTCGACCATATTTGCTTTTCAACAGGCTTATCAAGCTGCTAATCCGTTTAGTCTTACGACCGCCAACCCCAACTATGTTGCTACCCAGCTGGGTAATCTCGCTACAGGCGGCACAACACCAGGCGTCAACTTACCAACAGCGCTGTTTGCTCCCAACTACGTCAGCCCGCGCGCAGTCCAGATGAACTTCGGGGTGCAGCACGAGATTCGGCATGGGATGGTGTTCAGCGCCGACTTCCTGCGCAACGTGGAAACACGCGCGCCGCTGGGGGTGGATATCAACCATGAAGGGTCTATCGCCAACTTCAATTTGACCAACGCGCAAGCCGCGATCAACAACACAATAACGGCCTGCGGTGGCAGCACACTGGCTGGCATCATTGGCCCTGCGGGCTGCCCCTTTCTGCACCCCGCTTCTGGCACGAACCCAGCAGGGTCGGCTACGATCAGCGATTTTGCGGGATTTGGCCTGAGCAGCTCGGCGGATGTCGGGCATGCTTGTCAGTGCGCTTTTGGTGGTGTGAATAACAACTACGGCCAAACGCCGTTCCTGTTGCCGATCAGCCGCTCGGTCTACAACGCGCTGCAAACGAAGCTGACGCAGAACGTTGTGAATCCGCTGCCGGGAGTCAAGGCCGCGAACTTCCAGATCTCCTACTCGTTCTCGAAGTTTGTGAACCCCATGGGATTCCAGGGCAATGTGCCTGCAGCCGCTCCAGTGGGCAACAGCGATCAGGACTTTGTTCTGAGCGCGGCTGACAACACGAACCCGCTCAAGTACATGGGACCATCGCTGCTTGACCGCACGCATCAGCTTTCGTTCGGCGGATCGTTTGAAATGCCTTATGGTTTCCGTCTGGGACTCATTGGACACTTCTACAGCCCGCTCTCCAGCCCGGTAGTCATTGGCTCTACTGGCACTGGTGGCCAGATATTCCAGACTGATTTCACCGGAAGCGGGGTGCCAAGCGATCCAATCCCTGGGACGACGAATGGCTCCCTTAATCGCCAGTTCGGCCTTAACGGGTTGAACAACGCGATCGACAACTACAACTTAACTGTGGCAGGACACCCGACTCCGGCAGGCCAGTTGCTGGTAAGCAATGGCTTGTTCACAGCCTCTCAGCTAGCCGCCATCGGAGCGACTCCGCCCATAATCAGTCAGGCTCCTTCCGATCAGTTGGCCATTCCGTGGGTAAGGGCCATGGATTTCAAGTTGAGCTGGAGCCACCGTTTCGCCGAGCGCGTCACGGTTGAGCCTAGCCTTGGAATTTACAACCTGTTTAACTTCACCAACTACAACATTCCCCCATCTGCCATGAATGCCTGGGTGGATGCAGGGGGCGCTGGCAGCTCGGTCAACAGCGTTCACACGACTCCTCAGCCTGGTGAGATCGGTCCGGAGAGCCTGGTCTACCGCACCGGTCTCGGAACTGGTGTGTTTGGTCTGGGTTCGCCGCGAGTGATGGAGTTTGGCATGCGCCTGACCTTCTAACCAAAACTGCTGTAAGTTGCATTTCGGGCCACCAGTCAACACTGGTGGCCCGTTTTGTTTGGGGCGTCCCGATCGACGAGATGATTCAAAACGCGCTTCTTACCAACATCTTCACAATCGGCCCGGTTGTCCGGTTCTACTAAGGCAGGAACCGGCCGCCGAGAGGCACACCTGGGAGCTGCGGCTTTTGACTGAGCCCAACAGTGCACGCTCCTCCCGAGCAGTTCGTCCTGCTCTTCGGCATCCCAGCCACAAATCAGAATGGTTCTGAGCGAACGCCACCCTTGCTTGAGTAAGATACCCAACCCGCGGGCCATCTCCAGCAACGCGACAGTTCCGCTGCCGGGATCTACCCCACCGTAGACCCACTCGTCTCTGTGATTGCCAGCGACGACGATTTCGTCAGGAAAAGTCGTGCCCCGGTATCCGCGCGACAACTACCCAAATCGGGCGCACTACAGTGTGGAGCTGAAACATCTAGCGCAATCTGAGTCGGCCCAGGACCCAAATGGTAAGTGAACGGCAAACCACCTTGCCATTCTCGGGGCGCTGCCGTACCTCCTAATCGCGATAGTCGCCGGGATGCCTCTGGGTCATCCACCTGGAGCAGAGAAGATCGTGACGACGCGAAGGTAATCCGAATTTCTTTATGGTAGCATGCGGCTATTATGAGCAACTGCTACTGTGCGGGGGATTCTTGCAGCCATCACAGCCCCGGACAACCATGTCCGAATGAAGCTGTACCGCCATTCGCGCATGTTCCCGATCCCACACGCCAGAATCTGCCTATTCCCGGCTCAGAGCGCGGACTTTGCACAGCCTGCTGGGATAATCTCGATGCAGTCCCTGACGAACCTTGAATGGAAGGGTCGATCACGATGATGCTAACTCTGCGACCAATTGTTTAACCAGTTCCCCTGCGGGCATCGTCCGGCATCGCGTTACGCCTTGCCCCGCCCACAGTGATAAGAAGCCAGCATTACCGAGCTGCGCAGCCGCTGTACGCATTGCTCGCGTCAGGGCATTCTGAATTGGGTAGGGAAGAATAACGTCCTCCCTACCCTCTAGCCTGGCGATGAATTCATTGCGCAAGCCGCGTGCCGGTCGGCCAGAGAATACACGCGTAATCACCGTCGTATCGGTCTTCGTCGCGAGGAGCGCCCGTTTGTATGCGAGCGATGCACCGGACTCTGGAGATGGAAGAAACGCTGTACCAAGTTGAGTCGCCGACGCTCCGTTGTCCATCATCCTTCGAATGTCGCGACCGTCCATAATCCCGCCGGACGCGATCACTGGAGCAAAGGGAGCGATTTGACGCACAAGTTGCGAAGTTGGGAACATCGCGGCGTCGAAAGGCACAGAAAAGGTGCCACGGTGCGCGCCAGCTTCCGCTCCCTGCGCCACGATCGCATCAACCCCGCTTTCTGCGAGGAGTTCCGCTTCCTCTACGGTTGTGGCCGTGCCGAGGATCGCGATCCCCCGCGATCGAAGCTTTGAGATGGCGAGAGAGTCGAGCGCACCAAAAGTGAAACTGAATACCTCCGGTCGGGCCTCCAATACAGCCTCGAATTGTTCCGCGAAGGTATCGCGCGGCTGTGGTGGCATTGGCGGGGCTGCCAAACCAAGTGATGCGTAAACCTCGCTCAGGATCGATAACATCGGCGCGGAGTCGAAATTTGACGGCACCACGACCCCCCCGACAAATAGGTTTACATTTATGGGCCGGTTCGTTAGCGCACGAGTTTGGCGCACGCTCTCGATAATTTGCTCCGGCGTCAAGTATGCGACTCCCAGCGATCCGAGCCCGCCAGCGTTGGAAACAGCGGCAGCCAGCTCAGGCGTACCGGAACCGCCGCCCATCGGTGACAGGATCACTGGATGTTCGATGCCAAGTCTTTTCAACAGTTCAAGCATTAACCAGTTCCCATATCCGCGCGAGATGATGATCGGTGTTCGGCAACAAAGTACAAGTGGTCTACAAGCCGCATTGACGTCTTCAGACGTGGATGCGGGATGGCTCGATCAAATGAGGATGCATCCAGTTCCTCCGCTAGCACCAGCAATCTCTGTCTTGCATTATGGAACTCGTCCAGGATTTTCCTCAGCGAGGACGCGTTGTAGTTGGCTTCGTCGGTTTTTCGATTCGTCAGGTCTGCTACGGTGAGCTGATCGCTGCCCGCGACGTAATCGCCGACACTCGCCAGCCACAGCGGTTCGAGGTCAAGCAAATGACCGGCGTGTTCCTGAGGCGACCACTTTTGCTCCGCTTTCTGAATCATGATTGTGTGAGAACGGCCTCGAACCATCTCTTCCAGCCTGGCCGGAGTGCCACGCAAACGCGCGAGCAGGTTGGGGTACAGCTCAACCGGAAAAGAGAACTCGAACTTGCGTTCGAACCAGATTGGCACCTGAGTCATGGATTCCCGCCGATTAGAAGATGAAAGATGCGCGGGCAGCGCCAGACGACTCACGAATTGCCTGGCCGTTATCACGCACACTTTTGGCCTAGAACTTCTGTTCGACACAATACAGAGATTCCTGTATTCCTCAACTACCAGCCTTAGTAGAAAATCAAACCTTCGGGGGGAAAGTAATACGTGTACGACGCCGATCTTGTGCGAACTCTTTGCCGAGGAATCTCCGATGAGAAAGACCCTGTGAAGGCGGAAGAACTCATTTCCCTCCTGCGAGCCGTAATCAGAGAAGATCAGGAAGAAATCCGCATCAGAATGCAGTTCCTCGCTAAGAAATACACGAGCGCCATCAGCCCAACCAACGCAGCCGACTAGAGCGCCTTTTATCGCATGAAGAACGCCAAAGCGGTAGGCAAAAAGTCGTATTCAAAACCCACCGTAACAAAACTGACGCAGGAGCAAGCCAAGAAGTTCATCGTGGACCGTACTGATTGCGGCGATCAGGAAGCAACGAAAGTCTTGGAGTCGCTAATGGCAGGGTATGAGAATCTCTCAGCGAAGCAGACTGAAGACCTAACAGAGGAATTGGCGGTGTTAGCCAAGTTGCAACTTGAGGCCCTACAAACCGCCGCCTACATCAATATGTCCAAAGCAGAAGCGGCGCAATACGACAAACGCGCAGTGCGTATCGGCGAAATTTGCGGACGCCTAGGAAAGTCCAGCCAGACCCCGAAGACCAGTCAATCTTGAACCGGAACGAACTTCGCGGTGCACGAGAGGGGTAACATTCCTAGTATGGATGGATTCACTCAGCAACGGGTGTTGGAGCTGAGACGGGAAATCGCATCGCTTCAGCGCGACAATGAGTTGTACCGATTGAAAGAGCGCCACGCTCCGTCAGATGTCAGTAGCAACAATTAAGAAGGCTTCGTTTCCTAGCAATCCGAGAAGACCTGCTAAGGCTGAATACATACCCAAAGAGAATCCAATGAAGCTGATGAGCATCGCAAGCGCCCGGAAGATGTTTCGCCACTTGATCGAGGCGAGATCACGCTGGGACGGGTTGGATATGCGATTTTCTTTAATCGCGGACGACTAAAAGTCCGCGCCGCAAGGAGCCATCCGAACGGCGCGGGTTGAAAGGGGCAGCGCCCTGCGCGGGCGCTCGCAGAACAGGCAAAGTTTACTCCCGTGGAACTCTGTTAAGCAATCCAGGTGCGTCTTCAGTTCATACATTGAAACGGTCGTCAGTTCTCTTCGGTTCCGTCGATCACGCTTCTCATCCCCGGTGTAACCATAGTGATCCATGTTGAGTCAGGCACGAACGTAAATTCCGTTCCACAATTAAGAGCGCCATGACATGCTGAACGCGCCTTGGGAGCTGTCGGCCAGCTCGATCAGCTCTCCGTCGCACTCGTGCTCAGGTGTGATGTTGCTGTGGAGCATAGGCAGAATGTAGCACCGAAATAATCAACCAGGCGCGACTGCCACGAACATTTCGGATTTTCGTAACAGCATGCTGGCAGATCGCGACAAACGTCTGATGCCCGAGTACGATTGTCCCCTCATTTGTGGAGGAACGAGCCCTCGACACTGATGGGATTCTATCCAGAGATTGTGGACTACATCTGCAAGCGGCTACGAGAAGGCATTGCCGACTCAACGATCACGGACGAGTTGATGCGCACCGACGATCCGCTATTCTTACCGATAAACGGCGACTTTGGCGTCGCGATTTCCTATCTCGCCTACGCCAAGAAGGTTGGCTCTAAGGGGAAAGCGTAGACGCCCAACTGCTTTTCTAGCGCCCGGCACGCTTCTTCAACCAACGCAGAAGCGCAGGCAACTTTGATTCTGCGATGCAGCGTGCGACTGGGATACGGTGAAAAAAACCATAACGTGCAAAGTAAATGGCGAGATAGTTGATTCCGCCTTCTTCGCAGTCATCGACGCCGCCGATACAGGAGAGCAGGTAATATCCGGCAAGTTGATTGAAGTGCTCTCTGCCGAAGGTGAGATGCTTGGTTGTTTTCAGGTCGATCAGGGTGTCGTCGATAATCAGATCATCATCAGCTCCGCCGACCAATTCAGACCCCGGACCGAACGTAGGATTGAGAACGCATCGCGTGCCTCGGAAATGTTCCACGGGCTCGATAGCCAGCATCGACTGAAGATCCTCCATCAATGCGCGTGGCGGGGGAGCGAACATCTTCGGATCGACAAAACCGCACCGGAAAACTGTATCGAGAGATGCTAGCCAAACCGCAGCTTCAATCAGCGCTGGCGGCGGAACAGTTCGCTTCGATTTCAGGTATGCTCTGTGGCGTCGCTTCGCTTCCTCCAGCGTTCGCTTTGCTTTGTTCGCGGTTGCGCGACTACACCGCGCGGAGAGCGCAGCTACTCCTTGCTCGGCGACCCACGAACTCGTAACCGTTTTCTTGTTGAGCTTCTGAACGTAGAAGCGCAGCTGCTGACCGCGGGACGGGTTCAAGTAACGCATCCTTGGATTTCAATATCTACGTGCCCAGCCGCTGCTGCACGGTGCGGAGAGGCGTGATGTCAATTTTGTAGCAAGGTTATTGACGTTCCAACAGTAGGTTGAAGGTTCGATTCCTTCCGCGCTCACCATCACCCATACAGTTGACAAATTGTCATGCTGGGACCGCGTTTTTTGTATCAATTATCAGGTGACTCAGTTCAGGGGCGGCGTGCTCGTTGCTGCCTTGCGCGTTTCGAACGGCTCGGTCGACGCCTTCCCGATGCGCCAGATGATCCAAGTGATCGGACGTCTGGCCGCAGACACGGCGAATCGGAATACGGCACTCCTCATGCTCGCGGAGTTCGTCCTGAGGCTGTCAGTAGAGCCGCTGCTACCTGAGACCAAGTGCATCGCGACGAAGGGGCTTCTCGATGCGTTTCCAACGGACGCCGCGACCAAAGCGCAACTCGCGTTCTTTCGCGTCCAGTGCGCCGGCTTCATGAAGCTGAATCCGTTAGCTCAGGCGGACTTTCCGTGGGCGGAGTACCCAGCGGAGTCTGTGAGGCGCTGATGAACCGCAAAGATCTGGGCATTCATACCGAAGTGCTTAACCCTGCCCTGGCACAGTTGATCCAGAACGGGGCAGTCACCAATCGATGGAAGAAAATCAACCCCGGAAAGTCCGTCTTCACCTTCGCGATGGGAGACGAAGCCTTCTATGACTTCATGAATGACAACCTTGCGATCGAAAGCCATCCCGTTAATTACGTGAATGATCCCGCCGTGATTGCCCAGAACGACAACGTGGTGTCGGTGAATTCTACGATCGAAATGGA
>JGI12635J15846_10000741_pt1 | contig 28239 bp, 22 predicted proteins | sample BlaSpr_A8_OM2_M2_FD_15846 | JGI IMG/M metagenome (IMG submission 15846)
AGGGCGCGATCAGGCGATCCACGCACTGGCCCTCCAGGCCGGTTTCACCTTCTAAAGGCGTGCAACGATGCCTCGTTTGACATTTGGTTTATTGATGTTGGCCGCAGCCACCTTGCTGTCCCATGTGCTTCCGGTTGGGACCAGCGAACCCCTTGCATTTGCGCCGCAAGGCCGCCCGACGGCCGAGGATAGTCTGGGAATTGTGGTGAATCGTTCGAATCCAGTCGAGAACCTGTCTTTCGCGGAGCTGCGCAAAATCTTTCTTGGGGAACAAACCCATTGGTCAAATGGCCGTCGCATCACCGTGGTGATGCTCGAGCCTGGCAAGCAGGAACGCCAAGCTGTGCTCACTCAAATTTATCGCATGGATGACAAGGATTTCAATAAACACTTTCTGCAAGGGATGTTCACTGGGGAAGTCCACGCGGCGCCTAAGACTCTGGCGACCCCCACGGAAGTGCTCAAGTTCGTGTTCAATGTGCCCGGCGCCATCGGCTACGTGCGTGGCACGGAAGCGGATGAATCCGTGAAAGTCGTTCACGTAGACAGCCGTCTGCCCGGCGATAAGGACTACAGCATTCGGTTACGCCCGAAACCAGCCAGATAGTAGGAGCTCAGGCGGCTTCCGCGTTCTCGGTCAACGTCGTCTCTGGTAGACGTTTACGGAGTTTCCCCGTGGTCCCATAGGCCACAAAACCGGCGACAATGATCAGCGCTCCGAAAGCCAGCCCATTCATTCCCAGCACGCTCTCATGCTGGCCCTCCACCATCGCCAGGCTCAGGAGCAGCAGCGGGAATATTCCGCAAGTAATCGCGCCAGTCAGCCCGCCAGGGACGCGGAATTGGCGCTTCAACTCCGGCTCGCGGATGCGCAGCGCCACCAGTGTTACGAACTCCAGCATGAGGCTGATGCCGTAAAGCAAAATGTCCAGCGTCACGAGCCGCTTGAACCCCAGCCCCAGGCAGAGCGCCCAGCAGGTCGCGCAGAAGCTGATGGCCACCCAGGGCGCCTGAGTCCGGGCGCTCATCTTGCCAAAGAACTTTGGCAGCATGCCGTCCCGTGCCATTGCCAGCGGTAGACGCGAATAGCTCATGACCAGTGCGTTGAACATTCCGAACGCGCTCATCATGCCGCCGAGCACGATCAGGAACCTGAGCCATTCGAAACCCAGGATCTTTCCGCCAACGAGACCCGCCACTCCGGCCCAAGCGCCATCACTCCCGAACGCCGAGGACGGAATGCCCGTGAAATACACCGCCAGGAACGGAAGCACATAACTCAGCGCCACCAGCACCACCGCTGCAATCATGGCCTTCGGATAAGTCCTCTGAGGCCGCTCGACTTCCTGCGCAATCGTCGAGGCGTTATCCCAGCCCATGTAGTTCCACATGGCCACCAGTATGCCGCCCAGCAAGCCCAGCCCCGTTGCGGTCGGCGCGGTATGGGCTTCCCCTAGAGTTCCCATTTTGAGGGGCGCCATCACCACGATCAGCGCGAACGGCGCCGACAGCAGAAAGAATAGCCACAACGAGGTGATTCCCACGACGCGAATTCCCGCAAGATTCAACACCGCGCAGGTAACCACCACGAAGAGGCCGGCGTAGATTCCATGATTCCCAAAGCCAAACCATGGCGACATCTGCTTCAAATAGAAGACAAACAGCGTCGGGTAAATGGCCATGTCAAAGATGCTTGCCGCCAGCGAGAGCCACGCTTCCTGAAAGCCCCAGAAGTTTCCCAAGCCGCGGCGCACCCACGCGTAGTAGCCGCCCTCGTGCGGCAGTGCGCTCGAAAGTTCGCCGATCATGAACGCTGTCGGCAGGCACCATAGCACCGGCAGAAACAACAAAATTAAAATCCCATGGCCGTAGCCGGCGCCGTGAATGATCTCTTCCGTGCCATAGGTGCCGCCGGACACCATGAAGAAGGTGGCGGCCACAAGCGGCCATAGCGTTAGCTTGGTGACTCTTTTTTTCGCTGTTGGGATTGCGCGAGAAGGTAGCCGGGCGGGAAGCGATATAGAACTCAATTTTTACTCTCGTCCTCCTAAACGAAACTCGCTCGCGCCGCTGCGTTGACCGCTCTGCGGTCACTCCCGAAAATGAAGCGAGTTCGCATTCGAAGAATACAAGACTCATCCCGGCATGCAAGAAAAAAATGCGCCCGGGCAAAATTATTCTCTGTCTCGCCGCCCTGAAAATACGCCTATCTCCTATATGTACAGCACGGGTCTGCCCCATTTTCATGCTCAACGAGTGTGGCGCAGCTGCAAGACGGGCTGCGTTAAGTCCTTACTTCTTTTCATCTTTGCGTTGCTTCAACTGTTCCCCCCGCGCTATCCTCTCATCCCCCCGTGGAGGTGAATGATGCGACTTCGTCATGCGATTTTTGCAACCGCCCTTCTCACGCCGGTACTTTGCCTTTCCTCGTTTGCCCAGTCTCCCTTCACCGTCGGCACCGCCACCGCCGCCCCCGGCCAGAAAGCCACCGGCTATCTCGAAGTCCCCGCAGGCGTCGACGCCGCCACTAGCATCCCCGTCGTTGTTGTTAACGGCGCAAAGCCCGGCAAAGTCCTCGCCCTCATCTCTGGCGCCCACGGCACCGAATACGTCTCCATCATCGCCATCGAAAAACTCATCGAGGCCCTCGACCCCGCCCAAGTCACCGGCATCGTCATCCTAGTTCCGCTCATCAATATCCAATCCTTCGAGCAGAAAGTCCCCCACGTCAATCCCATCGACAACAAGAGCATGAACCGCTTCTACCCCGGCAAACCCGATGGCACGCAAACCGAGCGCGCTTCTTTCCTCATCACCAAGGAAATCGTTGACCGCTGCGATTACCTCATCGACTACCACGGCGGCGACCTCGACGAGAGCCTCCGCCCCTACGCTTACTGGGGTCCTACCGGACGGGAAGCGCAGGACCGTACCTCCAAGGAAATGGTCCTCGCCTTCGGCCTCGATCACATCATTATCTGGCGCGAACGCCCCACCGACCCCGCCGCCACCCGCTATCTCGATAACACCGCTTCCGTCCGCGGCAAACCTTCCATCGTCGTCGAAGCCGGTCACGCTGGCACCGTCGAGTCCGACGACCTCGCACTCCTCGTCAACGGAACTCTCAGCACCATGCGCGCCCTGAAGATGCTTCCCGGCGATCCGCATCCCATCGAAAATCCCGTCTGGATTGAAAAACTCGTCGATGTCCTCGCCGACGGCCCTGGCATCTGGTATCCCCTCGTCAAGCGCGGCACCTACGTCTCTGCCGGCATGAAGCTCGGCGCCATCACCGACTACACCGGCAAACTCATCGCCGAGCCCCGCGCTCCCGTCTCCGCCGTCGTCCTCCACGTCAACGCCGTCCCCTCCCTCAAGAAGGGTGACAACATCGCCGACCTCGGCGTCCCCTCCGCCCACGCTCCCTAATCCCCGCGTCTGTCGCCGATGCAGCGGCCGGGCTTCAGCCCGGCGTATTTTCAGGAAGTGTTTTTTTCTTCTCTGGGTCCTCCGCGTCCCTGTGACCGACGCCTGCCCCGGCCTGGTCGGGGCGTTAAATCTTTTTTTCTTCGGTCAGTGGAGCGCCCTCCGCGTCCGCTGCGGACACCAGTCCGCCTTCTTCGACCATCCCCGCCGCTCGTTTTGCACAGAAGTCTCCTTCGATTCTCCTTGACACCCACGTCCGCGAAGAACAGGATCATGTCGAGGTTCCGCCCTTTCAGGCGAGACTCCCGCTCCGTAGTCCGAGGGCAGTTTCTTTAACAGTTAAGCTCCGCATCGAGCGCCAAGAGGGCAGTGCGTCCTCGGCTCGTTTTTCTCCGCTCCGGCGGGGCCTGACCTTTTGCCCGACGTACTGCGCTACACGCTCAAGACCGTAGTGGTTCCAAGCCACAATACTCGAGCTCGACTCGCTTCATGCGAGGACCGTTTTTGTATTTCTCAAAGAGGAGAACACTAAATGTCTGAACATAACAAAGCTATCGTCCGTCGTCTTTTCGCCGAACTCTGGAACAATGGTAATCTGTCGGTGGCCGACGAGGTCTTTGCCCCCAACTACGCTCACTATGACCCTTCGACGCCCGATTTTGGGCGCGGCCCCGAGAGTGAAAAGAAGAGAGCGGCGCTCTATCGCACTGCTTTCCCCGACATTCATTTGACGATCGAGGATGTCATTGCCGAAGGCGAAACAGTCATGACCCGCTGGTCCTGCCGAGGCACCCATAAAGGTGATCTCAACGGCACTGCGCCAACGGGGAAGCATGTCACCATCTCCGGCGTGACCGTCGTTCGCGTCTCGAACGGCAAGATCGCGGAAGGCTATGTCAACTGGGATGCTCTGGGCCTCATGCAGCAGCTCGGCGTCGTCCCTCAGCTCGCCAACAGAGCCAAAACCCTAGCGGCCACCGCCGCAAGGTAGCCGTCCGGGCCTTTCGAAAAAAACGGAAGGCCCGACGACCACGAATCAGGCCTTCCCACAAATCTCCGTGTGCCCCATCCTTCCCGGCTCTTGTCGGAAAGGGTGGGGATTTTCACTTCTCCTTCTTCCCCTCCCGTGCCCCCGCCTGGACTCTGCCCCGACCAGCGTGGGGGAATCGCGCATGGCCGCTCTATTCTTCAGTTCGGAGAGGCAGCAACCGAAACCGCGTGCGATCGGCTTCTATCGGCAACAGTGCGCCGGCTTCGAGCCCGGCTTGCATGTGACGGCCGCAACCGTTTGCCTGCCATGCCCGAGGCTACCATCTCCCGCACCATTTTTGACTGCCCTCGCCCTTGCGAGAGTGCCCGCCGCGGGCCCCACTCCCCGTTGATTGACGTGAGATTCGCTTGCCCTTAACATGCGCCACAGGATCTGAGCAAGGAGATGCTTTATGACGCTCAGGGGAAAATATGCGCTCGTGACCGGTGGCTCGCGGGGAATTGGCCGCGGTATCGCGCTGAAGCTGGCGGAATGCGGAGCAAGAGTTGCTGTTCACTACTATCAGAAAGAAGACCAGGCCAAGGCCACTCTTGAAAAACTGCGAGCCTCAGGCTCGGATGGTTTTGTTTTACAGGCTGACGTTTGCAAGCCGGAAGAAATTCGCCGCATGTTTGCGCGCGTCAAATCGGAGTTCGGAGCCCTGGACATCTTCGTGAATAACGCCAGGCCGGAGGTCGCCACATTTTACGAAGGGCCGATGACCATCGCGCTCGATATGTTCGACTTTGCCATCAATTCGCAAGCCAAGGCGTTCCTCGTTGGTGTGCAGGAAGCCGCCCCGATGATGCGCGACGGAGGGCGGATCATCGCCAGCCATGACCTATGCGCCCGGCGGCCGCACCGGAAGTTGGCAGCCGTGGGTGGCCATGGGTGCGGCCAAGGCGGCATTGGAAGTTTTGTGCCGCTACTTCGCCGTGGCCCTAGCTCCGCGGCAGATCACCGTGAACGCCATCAGTCCGGGTTGGACCGAAGACAGCGTGTTGAATACTTTGCCGGAAGCGGTACAGAACACCATTCGGAGCTGGCACCAGAGCGGATGGACTCCCATGCGGAAACTCGGCGTGCCGGCCGACCTCGGAAATGCCGTCGCGCTGCTTTGCTCGGCGGAAGCGAGCTGGATCACCGGAATCCTGGATGTGGACGGAGGCGCCTCGCTCATGGATGCGCACCTCCCACTGGAAATCCAGCAACAGCCCGCTGCATGAGGCGGCAGCAGGCGAATAGTGTGCCAACCGGTATACCGCAAAAATGAAGCGATATACCGTGTACCAGAATGAACTGTATTCGCTTGCTGGGTCCTACATTGGGAATCGCGTCTTGCGCTAAGGCATGCCCGCCAACCGGCGAGCCCCGGCCAGCCTATTGCAATAAAAAGGTTTGAATCATTTCGAGGCGACCCTCGAGTGGAAGGTCTCTCATGTGCATGGAGCAGCCTAGAGACCTGCAACTGTAGCCTCTGGTCTTTTGGAGTGCACGAGATGAGGACCGGACTGCCACTTATGTTTTGCTTGTTGTTTTCAGCTATCACCGCCCAAGTTCAAACAAGAGACCTGGAAGACTTGCCTCCTCTAACGGAGCAGCAGTCGATTGGAGTTCAGGCAAGACTCAGGGAACCCTCGAAACTCGACCTTACGATCTATGCTTTTCCATCCGAGTCGGCGAAGGCTGACAATCGCCGTAATTTACCCGACTTGCCGCGCCCACAAGTCGAGAGTGACGCAGACCAGACGAGCCTAAGTCAAGGAGGAAAACATAGCCGCGAGTTTAGCTACGCGAGCGACTACGACCCGCTTCACTTGAATCAACCCGATCGCACTTGGTTTAGAGCAATGGCTCATCCTGCGAACTTGATCCCGACTGGACTATTGGTCGGTCTGACTGCCATTCAACTCGTGAAGACCGACAAATGCATAGAGGAGCACAAGCCTGTGTGCAATTTGATCTTTCGAAAGAACAGAGCAGCGGCATATAGCTTCAATATTCCCTTTACCGTTGGGGTTGCTTGGTTGGCAGGAAGAATGAAGGAAAAAGGCAATGGGACCGCATCGGTAGTTCTGACTAGCCTGAGCTTAATCTTCGCAGCTCCAGTCGCCTATACCGCGAACCCCAAGGTTCTAACGTGCCAGGCCGGACGAAATCCTCAATGTCAATAAATCACCGGAAGTAAGAACGGAGGACAATGTGGCATTCGCCGCTCGAATTTTGTTCGGGTCGATGATCCTCCTATCGCTAATCTGTTGGGTGCCTATTTCCCAAACCGGAAAAAGAGAGCCTTGCATGGCGAGATTAAGAAGCACGTCGCCGCCGGCAGCGGTATCTATTCCGATGCCCTCATGTCCGATCAGGACTTGAAGCCCACTTTCGCCCACCAAGTCATAGACCCTGCCGAGTCTTACGTTGATAGTGAAAACTCTCACATCCTCGGAAAGCGCCTGACCTATGCCGAAGCGACCTCCGGCACGGTAGGCATTGCGTATCCCAACTTCATGTCCACTTGGTCTTTGTCACAAAGTATCGCTATCGGGTGTTGGACGGAGACGCTATCGAGCGACTTCGTGCCATCTTCTCCAAGGTCTGCGTGGACTTCGAGGCAGAACGTGCACCTGCTTGTGAACTACCCGCCAAAGCATTCGATATCCGCTTTGGTGAACAGCCTGGGTTTCCAGCAGAATGCTTCGATTGCGACGCCCAGACCTGGTACGCCGTTATTGGAAAGGGGTGCTGTGGTCACCGTCGTACGTTGCTGCCAGTTGCGGCGGGGCACCTGGCGGTGTTCTGAGGCAATACCTCGAACAGCAAAAGACGCCGCTTTAACAGGTTAGCGGTGCCTTATATCCCCGCCCTAAAGGGCGAGGTTTTACGGCACCACGGATAAATACGCAATGGTCTGCCGCATTTGAATAAAATTCCAATTTTGTCTGTCACTGCGGCCCTGAGGGGAGAGGAACCCTTATTATTGTTGACTGGTCCTCGCTCCGCGCAACGCACCCGGTGCCGCTGTGACGAACCCTTTTTCCGCTAAGGTCGCCAGCAAATGCTACGGCGTTGTTTGCCTTGGAAAGGCTTTGGACCCGGATGGCGAGAAATGGAAGCGGATGAGCCATTCGCTGGGGACGCTGTGCCCGCCGGCTTCAGGTGAAGAGAATTGCCAGCGGCGGGCGGCTTTCAGCGCAAGGTCAGCGAAATACTTACTGGGGCCGGGAGAATCGAGCGCAGCTTCGGAGACGTCGCCCGTGGGATTGACGTGAACGCGGACGCTGACGCGGACGATGCCCCGAATGGTGGCGCGCGCCTTGTCGGAGACTTCGGGCAGAACCTCGTCGAGGACTTCGCCGCGCATGGGAGAAGTCGCGGTAGTGCGTGGCGCCTTTGCGGACGGAAAAGTATCGGTGCGCACGGCAGCAGGGGCGCGTGCGGCAACCGGAGAACTCTCCGGCCGTGCCGCAGGCTTTTTCTCTGCGGCAGTCTTCAGCGAGTCTTGCGTCGCGGATGGTGCGGACGGTTTTGAGGCTGACGGGGTTTCACGACGCGCAGGCTGTTCGATCGGATTGGGCGTTCCTGCGGGCTGAGCGGGAGCCGCTGAAGCGGACGACGAAGAGTCGGAACGATGGCCGAGGATTTTCGGTAGCGCAATGATGGCGAAAATAACCAGCAGCCCAACGGCAACAGGAACGACATAGTTGGGAAGCACAAGAGTTTGCTTCGGCAGATTCGCGGGTCGCAGACGTGGCGGCTGCGCTTGGGGTCTTGGCGGAGGCACGTCGGACTTTGGCACTGGCAGCTTTGCCGCGGGGACAGCCGGAACCGTGGAGAGCGGGACAGCCAAGGGAGAAACGGATTGGGCGGCGGCAGCGGCGACGGCCGCGGGATTGAAGCGCGCGGTGATTTCGGCAATGGTCCAGCGGCGCCGGGGTTCGCGGCGGAGTGCGTGACGCGCGATATCGAGGAACGGCTGGGGAAGCGCATCGGGGACGATCGGGTCGGCTTGACTTCCGGGCTGTAAGACAGGTGCGTGCTGCGTGAGCGTTTCGACCAGGGTCATGCCGAGAGACCAGACGTCGGCGGCTGCGGAGAGCGGAGAGGCCGCGGTTTCAGGAGCGTCGTGAGCAGCGAACTTGCTCAATGATTTGCGGGATTCACCGATGGGGAAGACAGCGTCGCTGGAGAGCTTGAGTTGATCGGCGGCGGCGAGAATGTTGGAAGGTTTGATGCGTGAATGAACGAGGCCTTTGCCATGGAGATAAATAAGAACATCGAGCACGGGTGCGAGCATTTCGCGAGCTTCAGAAGCCGTGAGAGGACGCTGGGGGAGAATCTGGGAGAGGTCTTCTTCGGCATACTCCATCACGATGTAGAGACGATCCCTGTTTTCAAGGCGGCAGCGGCCGATGTCGAAGATGCGGAGCAAATGAGGATGAGCAAGCTGTGTGACGCGGCGCCAAAGAGAGAGCTGGAGATCGGCGGTCGTACCGGCGGGAATAAATTTGATGGCGGCTTTTTGTGAAGGTGATCCGGCGAGCTGCGTAAGGAAAACGGCGGAGTCGTCCGTACCGCCGAGGTACCGCTGCAGTCGGAATCGATTGTCGATGACCTGACCTTCGCACCGCTTCCAGACGTCACTCATAGTGCACCTCCAACTTTGAATTCTTGTGAGCCGGCCAAGGGGGACACCCCCATCGGCGTGGCGTGCTATCGCCGAAAGAACACCGCGGCGTCTGAGGCAGGGCTGGATCGTCTAGACTTGTGATTCGCAGGCGCCTGGGGCCGGGCGCTCATCGCTCACATTCTTGCATGAAATGGGCAGGAAGGGGGAGCGTCGTTCCTATCGGTTATGAAGAGCCTGGGGGCGGGCGTGTCAAAGGCGTTTCGATTTGCGGAAGCGGCATGGATCGACCACTCCCTTGGGGTGGTATTGGCGCAGTGGGTCAGCTTTGAAGAGCACCGAAAAATGAGACGCGCGTGCATACATGGAGAGACATCGTCCATTCCGACGTGAAGAATGCAGGACGAACCGTGGAGCAAGTCGTCACCCGCTTCACGGAAACCTGGTGCGAAAATTTTCGCTCCGCATGCGATGATCTTTCGGAAGCAAGCGACGATTGACCCGCAGAGCAACGCGAGAGTATTTCTAGTGATTTAATTCTTGGGGATTTCTTCGCGGACCTCTCGATAGGAGGCTCTGGGTCGCCATGCTCATCTCGATTGTCCACATTTCTTTCGTGCAAGAAATAACCGTGCGCGTATCAAATGAGAACGGTTTGTGGACATGTGTTCCTGTAGAACCCATGGCCGGACAGGGCAGCAGCATGCCACTGAGCTACTCGTGGGGATAGAGACGATCCGGCGAGAGACGAAAGTGCCTTTGTTCCAATCTGGCACTCGCATTCCCTAATAGCCAGACGTTGAAGTTCCACAGACAGTTCCAAAACAACGAAACGCTGATTGCAAGAGAGATGGCGGACCTTGGTCCTTCCGACACTGGCGAGTCGCGTGCGGATAACTCCACGGGGAATGAGGGGAGTTCTTGCATGGATGGAAAACGATCGAAGATGATCATTTCCCCGATCTGAACGGGCAAAACGGACAAGACGGCTAGGCGCAGGCTGTGGCTTCCTACACGCGGCTCGACACACAGCTGACCTGGCGCCTCATGGAATCGGTGAGCTTGAGTCTCGTGGGACAGAACTTGCTAAGGGATCATCACGTGGAGTTCAACGACCCATTCCAGAGCGTGAATTCCTCGCACGTCAAGCGCAGCGCCTACGCGAAAGTAACTTTGCAATTCTGAGGGTGGATCCCTTGAATTTGGATTTTGCAGGCAAAACAGCGCGCGGAGAGTGGAGACGGACGTGTCAAGCACATGACCGAAGCTCGGTCTGCGAATCGAAGAGGCCAGTTAAGGCCATGATCGGAGTCATCGCCGCGCTGACCTTGACTTGCCTATCAGTGGCGAAAACTCCCGCCTCCAGTGAGTATGAAGTCAAGGCAGCCTTTCTCTTCCATTTTGCGCAATTCGTGGAGTGGCCGGAAGGAACATTCAAGGATGCCGGCAGTCCGCTGACGTATTGCACGATTGGGGAGGATCCGTTTCACGGGGCGCTGGCCGCGAGCCTGAACGGAAAAACGATCGAAGCGAGGGTGTTGCGCGTGCAACATCTCAAAGAGGCCCGGCAGATTCAGGGCTGCCAAATCCTGTTCATCGGAGCGGCGGAGAACCGGCTGATCCCCGATGTTCTAACGGCTATCAAGGGAACTCCCGTCTTGACGGTAGCAGAGGCAGAACATTTCGCGCGAAACGGAGGGATGATCGGTTTTTTGCTGGAAGGAGACAAAATTCGTTTCGAAATCAATCTGGAAGCTGCGGAACACGCCAAATTGAAAGTGAGCTCGCGGCTGCTGGGGCTCGCGAAGACTGTAATCGGCGGTCAAAGAGGAACTTGAAATGCTGTTCATTCGAAAGGTATAAATCAAACGTAAACTGGCCACCGTTATCTTATTCGCTGACGTTCTGAGGTTGAGCATTCCTTGCCTGGTACTGGAAGTGCACGAAAGGACCAGCTTCCCTGCCACGATGACCAGCGAGCTCTCGGCTCATGCAGCCTGCAGGTTGAATCCTTCCGAATAGTTTCAATCTGGCACGGGTATGCCTCAATGACCCGGTTGCGGAGGTCCCGCAAGGAGTCCCAAAAAGAAAGTGATTGATTGCAAAGGAGTTGGCATCCAGACGCCGCTTGGTTCTGGCGGGCCACGTGCGTATACCATAACGAAAATCTTGCTGCTGATGAGTCGGCCTGCTTCGCTCGAAGAGGTGCAGGCCTGGCTTTTGTGTGGGAGGAAATCCGGCCAGAAATCGGCTGAGGAACTGTATTACGGGCTAAGTAGGCAGCAAGGGCGAGGCTCTTTGAGCGGGAGCGGAGAGCGATCGGCAAGCCCAAGTCAGGGAGATCTTGAATGCAATGGTAAGCCTGCAAAAGCTTTCACTGCGCCGGAGTCTGCTGCTGTTCTCTCTGCTGACCGGCGGAGCCGGAGTATTGCTATTTTGTGCGGCGTTCGTGCTTTATGACCTGCATGACTTTCGCGACAAAAAAGTAAACGATCTCAAATCGACCGCCGACCTGCTCAGTACGAACGCGAATTCGGCGCTTGCGTTCAACGATTCCAGCGTGGGCGGCCAGGTTTTAGAAGCAATGCGGGTCCGCGCGGGAATTCGCGCGGCGGTTTTGTACCGGGTAGACGACCAGGTATTGTCCTGGTACGTCCGTCGCGATCTGACGGGCCATTACATGCCGCCCAAACTGCCACAGCCAGGCGTTATATGGGCGGCAGAATGGCTTTCTTATACCGAAACCGTGTATCTCGACGGCAATCCCGTCGGCGCACTCTACCTCGAAGATGATCTTGATGACCTGCACAGGCGAATGCTTCACTTTACCAAAGCCCTTGCGGTCATGGCTGGGGCATGCCTCCTCATCGTATATGCGCTTTCTGCCTGGCTTCGGAATGGGATTACGCGGCCAATCTACGATCTAGCCTGGACCGCGCGCTCTGTAGCATCAAGGAAAGACTACTCACTGCGCGCGCCACTGTCGGGTGGGGCCGAGCTAGGCCAACTCAGCACGGATTTCAATTACATGCTCCAAGAGATTGAACGCCAGAATACGGCGTTGGCTGAGGCTCGGGATTCGCTGGAACTCCGCGTACGGGAGAGGACGGAAGAGTTGCAGAAGGAAGTTGCGGAACGCAAGCGGGCGGAAACAGAAATGCGCTGGGCGAAAGAGGCCGCGGAAGATGCCAGCCAGGCGAAGAGCGAATTCCTGGCCAACATGAGCCACGAAATCCGCACCCCGCTGAACGGCGTTATGGGGATGACCGATCTGGCGCTGCAGACGCAGCTTTCTCCGGAGCAACGCGAATACCTGGAGACAGTGAAGATGTCGGGCGATGCCCTGCTTACCGTGATCAACGACATTCTGGACTTTTCGAAGATTGAGGCAGGCAAGGTCGATCTGGAAGCCATCGATTTCAACCTGCGCGATTGCCTGGAAACAACATTAAAGTCGCTCGCTCTGCGCGCGGACGAAAAAGGGCTGGAACTGCTGTGCGAGGTGGCGCCGGAAGTGCCGGAAGTGGTGCGGGGAGATTCGAGCCGGCTGCGCCAGATTGTAATAAACCTGGTGGGGAATGCCATTAAGTTCACGAATCAGGGCGAAGTGGCGCTGAAAGTGAAGAGCGACGCCCGAGACGGTGAAGATCTCCTGCTGCACTTCACCGTAGCGGACACAGGGATTGGGATCGCCGAAGAGAAACGGGAATCGATTTTCGAACCCTTCACTCAGGCAGATGCTTCCACGACGCGGAAATTTGGAGGAACCGGGCTGGGACTGACCATCTCAACGCGCTTGGTGAGCATGATGGGCGGGAGAATCTGGGTGACAAGCGAAGTGGGCCGGGGAAGCGAGTTTCACTTCACGATGCGGCTGCGAGTGCCGGACCCGAAGGCGATTGAAATCGGCACGATTGCCCCGCCTGAAATCCTGAGGGGGGTGAGGGTGCTGGTGGTGGACGACAACCGGACGAACCAGCGGATCCTGGAAGGGATGCTGAAGCGCTGGGAGATGAAGGTGACGTCCGTGGAAGGAGGAGAACAAGCACTGACGCAATTGTGCGCAGCCCGGGAAGCAGGACAACCCTACGGGCTGGTCTTGACGGACATGCACATGCCGGGGATGGACGGGTTTGCGCTGGTCGAACGAATCCGGGAAAGGCCGGAGCTGTCAACGGCCACCATCATGATGCTTACCTCGGCGGGCCACCGAGGGGATGCGGCACGTTGCCAGGAACTGGGAGTTTCCGCGTATCTACTAAAGCCGATAAGGCAATCCGAATTGCGCGAGGCGGTTGCCGGAGTACTTGGGGCTAGGGAACGGAAGGGCGCGATTCCGCTGATCACACGGTTCTCCCTGCACGATGCCCGCGAGCCTGCCGCTTCGTTGCGCGTTCTGCTGGTGGAAGACAATGCCGTGAATCAGCGGTTGGCGAGCCGGCTGCTGGAAAAGAGAGGCCACTCCGTGGTGGTAGCGGGGAATGGACTCGAGGCGCTGGAGGCGGTTGAAAAGGAGAGTTTTGATTTGGTCCTGATGGATGTGCAGATGCCCGTGATGGATGGGTTCGAAGCGACCGCGGCGATTCGAAAGAAGGAGGGAGGCAGCGGAATCCGCGTGCCAATAGTGGCTCTAACGGCGCACGCCATGAAGGGCGATCGGGAGAAATGCTTGGCCGGAGGGATGGACGGGTATCTCACAAAACCTATCCGGCCGCAGGAACTGGACGAGCTTCTGGAGAATTATCTGGTGCGCCGAGCGGAAACTACCGAAGGGCAAGAGAGCACTCTGAGCAAGAAATAATCAGAAGACAGGGGACACCCGGACAAGGAAAGAGCAAGGAATTCGACCAAGGGACGAGACCGCATTTTCGGGGTCAGATCAATTTCCGCCGAAAGACGATTTCTTGCGGGGCGCGACCGGGAGGAGGAAGCGCTTGGGGCCGCTGACAAAGGGATTGCCGCGCTCGTAAAAGCGAAGGAGTTGATCGGCGGCACGGGTAATGCCGATGCGGACGGTTTTTCCGATGGGGCCAATGGGATGGCTGGTTTCGCCCAGCCAGAGCGAGCCGGAGGCGCAAAGGTCGAGGCCGTCGTGGCGACGATCGATTTGAAAAGCGGCCGCGAGGCGCCCGGGGCCGCGGGTGAGATCGAGAAGCCGGGTGGTCTTGCGGTGGCTCTCCATGAGCTTGAGGCCTTGCAGCGGTTCGAGGGCCCGAATGAGGATCGCCGCGGCGGTTCCCACGGACTCGCTCACGACATTGAGCATGAAGTGTGCGCCATAGTTGAAAAAAATGTAGGCGTGGCCATGGGCGAGATACATCGAACGAATGCGCGGAGTAGGGCCGCGAAAGTGATGTCCGGCGGGATCGCCGGGCGGATAGGCTTCCGTTTCCACGATGCGGCCGCTTAGGCGTCCCGCGGGGAGATCGTGGACGACGACTCTCCCGATCAGGAAACGAGCGAGCATGACGGTGTCCGAGGGAAGTTCAGAGCGGCGGAGGCGGCGAATAGTGAATTTCGCCGTAGAGCATTTCAGAACGGCGCCCGGTGCGCTCATAGGCCCACGGATCACACTGCGGCTTTGCTGGTTTGTTCATTCCGAACATAACTGAGCGCGCCGGAGGGGCACTGCTCGACCTGCTTGATGATGCGATCGCTTGCAGACCCATCCATGTTGATCCAGGGGCGAGCGTTGACGTTGAAGACTTCGCCGAGGCCCTGCACGCACTTGGCGGAGTGAATGCAGACGCCGGGTTTCCAAAGGACGGTGATTTTACCGTTCGTGTAGCTCTTCTCGGATTCGCTCATGAGGACCTCCAGGTGACCGGGAAAGTTTATCAGGGAATTTGGAAAGACTACGGGACAGAAGAGTCGAGAGGCTCGTTGTTGAAGAGGCGTGCGAGCTCGGCGTGCTCGATGACTACAGCGGGGTCGCGCTGGATGGCGTCGAAGTATTTCTTCTGGAAGGCGTCCCCGGATTCCGTGGGAACGAACATTTTCCGGGCGAGAGAGATGGCGCCGCTGGTGTATTCCGGGGTGATGGGCTCCTTGGCGGCCAGAGTTTCATCGATGCGGACGACGAATTCGGAGATATTGTGCAGCCAGGCGAACTGCGAATGGTCGATGACGAGGCGGAAGAGTTCCCCGGTGTTGACGTAGCCGTGCTCGCGCTCGTAGTCGCGGCGCTCCATGTTGAGAAGAGTCTTGTGAAGGCGCAGAAGAGCAACACGCAGGGAGAGAAGCTTCTCGCGGGCGGGGGAATCGCTGTTCGCGGGATATAAATTTGAGCTTGGAGAATCCATTTTTGAGTGACACCTCTATTCTCCGATAGTCGGCGCGCAATTTCAAAACGAATGCACCACGGAAAAAGATTTGGTCCGGAGAACCTGGAGGATGAGCAGGGCGCCAATATAGTGATGGTGCCGAAGCAAACAGCAATCTTGCGAGGGCACTTACGAAACCCGCACCGAGGAGTGTATGCTTTGGGGCGTCTGGCCCAGCGGAGGGTTGGCCTCGCGTTGAAATTTGCCGAACGAATCTCCTCGCGCGTTTGTAATTTCCAACCGCAGTTCTGGTATTTGGCACCGGAGGAAGCTTCATGATCGTTGGTGTGCCCCGAGAGACTTTTCCCGGAGAGCGGCGCGTGGCGCTGGTGCCCGCGGCGATTCCGAATCTGACCAAAGCCGGGTTGGAAGTGGTGGTGGAGGCCGGAGCCGGAGCCGGGGCAGGCTATCCCGACGCGGACTACGCTGCAAAGGGCGCGAAGATTGCCGCCGATCGCGCCGAAGTGTTTCGCGCCGCGGACATTGTGGTTCAAATTCTCTGTTATGGTTCCAACGACAGGACCGGCAAAGCCGACGTTCCCCTTTTCCGCCGTGGCCAGGTGCTCATTGGATTCTTGAGGCCGCTTGGCTCCATTGAAACCCTTCAGGAAATCGCCGGCAAAGGAGTGACTTCGTTCTCGGTGGAGTTGATGCCGCGAACGACGCGTGCCCAGAGCATGGATGTGCTTTCGTCGATGGCTACGATTTGCGGCTACAAGGCGGTGGTGCTTGCGGCGGACACTTCGCCGCGCATTTTTCCAATGCTCACGACGGCTGCGGGGACGATTACTCCGGCCCGCGTTTTTGTAATTGGCGCGGGTGTGGCGGGTTTGCAGGCGATTGCCACGGCGCGGCGGCTGGGCGCAGTTGCTTCGGCTTACGACCTGCGTCCCGCCGCGAAGGAGCAAGTGCAGAGCCTGGGCGGGCGCTTCGTGGAGCTTTCCATCGAGGCCAAAGATGCCGAGGATGCGCGCGGGTACGCGCGTGCGCAGGATGAAACGTTTTACAATCGCCAGCGTGAACTGCTGAGAAAAGTCGTGGTAGAGAGCGACGTGGTGATCAGCGCGGCGGTGATTCCAGGGAAGAAGCCTCCGATTCTGGTGACTAAGGAGATGGTAGCGAGCATGGCGCCAGGGTCGGTAATCGTCGATCTGGCCGGAGAGCGCGGCGGAAATTGCGAGCTGACACGACCGGGCGAGATCGTCGTGAAACATGGCGTGACGATCATCGGCTGGTTCAATTTGGCGAGCACGGTGCCGTATCACGCCAGCCAGATGTATGCGCGAAACGTGAGCGCCTTCCTGCTGCACCTCGTTAAGGACGGCAAGCTGCAGCTGAATATGGATGATGAAATCATACGCGAGACGATGTTGACGCGGGGCGGGGAAGTGGTCAACGCGCGTGTGAGAGAATTCTTTAGGCTCCCGGCCCTGCCGGCTGAATCGAAGGAAGTGGTGAAGTCATGAAGCTGGATCTGCTTACCAGCCTCTACGTTTTCATGCTGGCCGCATTTATCGGATTTGAAGTTATCCGGCGCGTTTCCCCTCTTCTGCATACACCCTTGATGTCGTTGACCAACGCGCTTGACGCCATCGCCGTTGTGGGCGCCATCATTCTTGCTGGTGAGTATCACGCGCACGGGTCGACCCTCGCGAAGGTGCTGGGAACGATTGCGATCGTTGCGGCGACCAGCAACATCGTAGGTGGATTCTTGATTACCGACCGGATGCTGAAGATGTTCAAAGCGAGCGGGCCGAAAAAACCATGAGCAACGTGGTCGGTTCGGACTACCTCATCGAGATCACCTACCTGATTGCCACTGCGCTCTTCATTCTTTCGCTCAAATGGCTGAGCTCTCCGACGACCGCGCGCCGCGGAGTTTTTGCCGGCGAGCTGGGCATGCTGCTGGCGATTGCCGGTACATTACTGCACCACGGCATCGTGGAGTACAAATGGATCGTTATCGGCCTGGTGTTGGGCACGATCATCGGCGTGCCGCTCGGCGAAGTGGCGATGACCGCGGTGCCGCAGCGGACGGCACTGAGCCACGCGTTTGGCGCGCTGTGCGTGACCTTGGTCGGCACGACGGAATTTTATTTGCGCACGCCGGATGTGCCGCGCTTCATGATGGGGGTACTCTCGCTGGAGGTCATCCTCGGATCGCTGACGTTTACCGGCAGCTTGATGGCCGCGGGAAAATTGCAGGAAATCTTGCGGCAGCGGCCGATCACCTATAAGGGACAGAACATCGTCAACCTCGGACTCCTGGCTATCGCGATTGTTGTCGCGGGTATGCTGGTAGCGCATCCGGAAAAGACGCAGCTCTTCCCGTTGATCGTCGGTATTCCTCTATTGTTCGGCGTGATGATGATTATTCCCATCGGCGGCGCCGATATGCCCACGGTGATTTCGCTTTTGAATTCCTATGCGGGGCTCTCCGCAGCGGCGATGGGATTTGTACTGGACAGCAAGCTATTGATCATTGCCGGCGCGCTGGATGGGGCTTCCGGTCTCATTCTTTCCGTAAACATGTCGAAAGCCATGAACCGGTCATTTTCGAACGTGCTCTTTGGTGCTTTCGGGCAGGAGCAGACGGCGGTCGCAGGCCAGCAGGAGGCGCGGCCGGTGCGCAGCGCGACACCGGAGGAAGCCGCGGCGATCCTCGCGGCGGCGAACAAGGTGGTCATCGTGCCGGGCTACGGAATGGCCGTGGCGCAGGCGCAACACAAAGTGCGCGAACTTTATGATGCGCTGACCAAGCGCGGCGTGGACGTGAAGTTTGGAATCCATCCGGTGGCGGGACGCATGCCGGGTCACATGAACGTTTTGCTCGCGGAAGCGGACATTCCGTACGACAAACTTCTGGATATGGACGAAATCAACGGAGATTTTCCGCAGACCGACGTGGCGCTGGTGATCGGAGCGAATGACGTCACCAATCCTGCAGCACGCACTGACAGTGCGAGCCCGATCTACGGCATGCCGATTCTCGATGTGGATAAGGCGCGCACGGTGATGGTGATCAAGCGCAGCATGGCCGCGGGTTTTGCCGGAATCGACAATCCACTCTATTACCTCGATAAAACGCTCATGCTCTTCGGAGACGCAAAATCCTTCGTGGGCTCGATCGTGCGCGAACTAGGCGGCGGCCACGAGTAGCTCCTCGTTGTTGTAGTTTCGTCAGCGCTTCCTCAAGACGCACGAGAACCGGAGTGTGCCTACATTACTCGTAGCGCAGCGCCACGATGGGATCGACGCGCGTGGCGCGGCGAGCGGGAATGCAACAAGCTGCCAATGCGACGACCAGCAAGAGAAGAGCGACGCTCAAGAAAGTGAGCCAGTCGCCCGGTGTGACGCCGTAAAGCAAGCTCCTCAAGAGGCGCGTGAGCGCGAGGCCGGCGACCACGCCGATGGCGACGCCAGCCAGAGTGGCGCGGATGCCCTGGCGAAGAACCATTCTCATGATGTCACGACGCTGCGCGCCGAGAGCCACGCGGATGCCGATTTCCCGAGTGCGCTGCAGCACCATATGTGAGATCAACCCATACAAACCCACGACCGCGAGAACCAAGGCCAGCGCCGCAAGACTGCCAATCAGATAAGAAGGATAGCGGCGGAGGAAAACCGAGGGAGATTGATTGGCAATTTGTTCCAGGGATTGCGGTCGGATCAACGGGAGCTGACGATCCATTTCCTGCAAGGCAACGCTGGCGGCCCCGACGAACGCTTCGGGCTCGCCTGCCGTGCGCACCATATAGCTCAGGTACGTTGAGGGCCCCTGATCGTTGGGTGTGTAGATGATGGGAGGCGGTGGCTCAGCGAGATCGATGGACGCGGTATCCGCGGCCACACCGACGATTTGGAGAAAAGGATTCTGTACGCTGTAAGTAAAACGGATGCGTTTGCCGAGGAGGTTTTCCCCAGGGAAATAGGTCTTGGCGAACGCGCGGCTAACCACAACGACGTCAGGCGCGCCCTGGACATCCCTCGCGTTAAAGAAACGGCCATCGGCAAGAGGGATCTTCAGTGAAGAAAAATAGCCCGTGCTAACGGTGATGATTTGGCATTCGTCTTCCTGTCCGGTGGCCGTGGGGCGGCCTTCGACAACAAATCGGATGGTGCCGCTGCCGCCACTGGCGGGAATTCCCGAGGTTTGGCCCACGTCTAGGACGCCCGGCAAAGAACGGAGCCGCTGCGTGAATTCGTGATCAAAGCGGACGGCGGCCGCACTGTAGTAGGGAGGGGTCTTGTCGCTGGGATAGGAAGAGTCCGGCAAGTTAACGGAAAAGGTCAAAACGTTATGGAGGTTGAAGCCCGGGTCTTGTCCCAGAAGGGCGTGGAGGCTCTTGAGTAAGAGGCCCGCACCGACCAGCAGAACGAGAGAAATTGAGATTTCGGTAATGACCAAGGTGTTGCGCAGGCGAGCGTGACCTGCGCTCGTGCCACCGCGCGATTCATCCTTCAAGACATCGTTCAGAGACGTACGCGAAGCATCCAGGCCGGGAGCCAATCCGAAGAGAATTCCGGTGAGCACGGTCACGCCGCCAAGGAATAGAAGGACCGGGAGGTTCATTCCGGTGTCGCGCAAATAAGGCATGGACTGTAACTGAGATTCGGGTATGGCAGCGACCAGCAAATTGACGCCCCACTGAGCGCCGAGAAGCCCAACGACAGCGCCGATGAAGGAGAGCAACAGGCTTTCGGTCAACAACTGGGAGAACAGGCTGGCCCGGCTCGCGCCGAGAGCAGAACGCACGGCAAACTCCTTGCGCCGGCCGATGGAACGGGTCATAACGAGGTTGGCGACGTTGGCGCACGTGATCAGAAGGACGAATCCCACAGCTCCTAGCAAAATAAGCAGGATGGGCCGAACCTTGCCCACGATTTGTTCCGTGAGACTTTCCATGACAAAGAACGTGGAGCTGTTTTCCTTTGGATAGGCGCGGGCGAGTTGCGCGTTGATGCTCTGCATTTCCGCGCGGGCCTGATCGGGAGAGACGCCTGAGGCGAGCCGGCCGAAGACACTGAGCCAGCGGAGACTGCGACGCGTGATGGGATCTCCGCTCTGGTGAATGGGAACCCACAGCGGCGCGGACCTGGCGGGTGCAAACTCAAAGTCGCGCGGAAGAACGCCGACGATGGTGGCGGGCTTCCCGTCCAGGTGAATGACGCGCCCGATGACCTTCGGATCAGCGCCAAGCTCGGTGCGCCAGAAGGCATCGGTGAGAATCGTCACGGAAGGGCCATCGGCCTGCATTTCGCCCTCGAGGAAATCACGTCCAAGCGCGGGCTTCACGCCTAGAGTTGAGAAAAAACTCGGCGTAACCTGCGCGGCGAAAGTGTTCTTGGGCTCGCCATTCGCAGAAAGAGTGAAAGCATCGCCGCTGTAACCCGCGAAGGATTGGATACTCTTTGCGATGCGCTTCCAGTCCAGGTAGTCCGGGTAAGAAGCCTGAGCGCCATTCGCGCTGTTGTCGGATTGACTGCGTGACTCGCCAAGATGGAAGAGCTTGCCGGGATCGCGATAAGGCAGCGGATGCAGGAGGGCCGAATATACGACCGAGAAAATGGCGGTGTTGGCGCCGATGCCGAGAGCAAGCGTCAGCACAACTACCAGGGTAAAGCCAGGGCTGTGCCAGAGCGCGCGCATGGCATAGCGCAGGTTTTGCGTCAGTGTGCCCATCGTCAGACCTCCAAATTCAACTAGGCTGAACGGGCAAGTCTTTGGCCATCCCGATCGCAGATACGCCACTGAACAAGAACGACTTAAGCGAGGACGTCGCGCAGGATCAAAGACGCCGGTGCCCGGAATTGGGACGGGGAGTGCGGATTCGGACAGCAGAAAGTCCGGCGAATCGTATGGCGGCTACTTTGCGTCGTGGAAGATGATGCCCAGCGTGTAGCGCTTACCGCGGTGCACGCGGCTGACGCCATGGCGCAGGTTGACGCGATAGTAGCCGCGCGAACCCTTCACGGGCCGGTAGCGCGTGGTGAAGATGATCGCCTGCCCTTGATCAGCAAGCACGACCTGCGCCTTGGACTGCGCGCGGGGTTGCTGCTCGACGAGAATAAATTCTCCGCCTTCCCAATCGTGGCCGTGTTGGCCGAGCAGGAATACCATCTGAAGGGGAAAGCTGACGTCGCCGTAGAGGTCCTGATGAAGACAGTTGTAGCCTCCGGCCTCGTAGTGGAGTATCAGCGGGGTGGGCTTGGTCTGCCCTGCTTTGTGGCAAGTTTTCAGGAAAGCTGCATGATCGCGAGGATATCGAGGAACGTTTTCACCAAGGGCTTCCGCCCAGTGGTTGGCTACTTCGGCGAGGTGCGGATAGGCGCTGCTTCTAAGCTCCCCGACCAATTCCGGAAGAGGGTTGGCAAAGTACTTGTAGTCACCCATGCCGAAGCGATAGCGCTCCATAATGACGTGGCTGCGAAAACGGCTTATATCATCGTATTGAGCGGCGAGTGAAGCGCATTCATCAGGCGAGAGGATGGGAGCTGTTAGCCCGTAGCCGCGCTCCGAAAGTGACTGTTCAACGGCGGTCCAGTCTAGCGCCTTGATTCGTTGGGCGACAGACAGTGTATTGGCACTCTTCTTTGCTGCTTGCGCCATGCGGCCTCCTGGGATACGTGATGCTCGATGGAAATGCAGAAGTTTAGAAACTGCGCCCGCTAGAGTCTATCCGATCCTCGCCATCAAATTTTTCGTTGATTGCCATCCAAAATGGAAGGGCGTTCCCCGATCCGTCCGTGTTGCGTATGGGGCTTAAATCATCTCCCGATTCGGTGCTATAGTGAGGCGCAGGCCGGATGAACCAATCCGGTTACATTTGCTGCCGGAATCAGGCGGCCGGATTTTTCCACGGAAAACATTCGCACGTATGAGGAGGGCCCAATGAAGAGCAACGAGACACTTTCAAGAGGTTCGCGGAGGACCTTCCTCCAGTTGTCGGCTGCCGCGACGGCGGCGATGGCGTTTCGAATCGCTACCGAGGCATCCCTCGCGGCGGAAGATCGCAATGTTTTTCATCCCGGAGCCGTAGTGATCGATGCGAACGAAAATCCTCTGGGTCCGTGCGACGCCGCGCGGAAGGCCATCGTGGACATGGCGCCGCAGGGCGGCCGCTATTCCTACTGGCTGAAGGAAGAATTCGTCAAGACATTCACGGAGATGGAGGGCCTGAAACCGGAATACTTGCGCGTCTTTCCCGGCTCAAGCGAGCCGCTGCATTTCTCCGTTCTTTCATTCACCTCGCCGACGAAGAGCTACGTCACCGCCGATCCCGGCTACGAAGCCGGTATGAAAGCGGCAAAAATCTCCGGAGCCCGCATCGTCAAGACTCCGCTGACCAAAACGTATGCCCACGATATCAAAGCCATGCTCGCCGCGGCCCCGAATGCGGGGCTCTTCTATGTGTGTACCCCGAACAATCCGACCGGGACGATGACGCCACACTCCGCCATCGAGCAACTATTGGCCGCGAAACCGAAAGGTTCGGTCGTGCTCGTGGACGAGGCCTACATTCATTTTTCCGATGGCGTGAGCGCCATTGACCTGGTGAAAGCCGATCAAGACGTGATCGTGTTGCGAACCTTTTCGAAAATTTACGGCATGGCGGGGATTCGCTGTGGACTGGCCATCGCGCGTCCCGACTTGCTGGTGAAACTGGAGAACTTCGGCGGTTGGAGCGCCATGCCGATTACCGCGATGGCCGCGGCAACCGCGAGCCTCAAGCATGAGCATCTCGTTTCGGAGCGCAAACAGTTGAACGCTTCCATCCGGCAGAAAACATTTGATTGGCTCGCCCGCCAAGACTATGCCTACGTTCCCTCCGAGTCCAACTGCTTCATGCTGGATACCAAGCGCCCGGCGAAGGAAGTGATCGATGCGATGGCGGCGCGCAATGTCTATATTGGACGTCCGTGGCCCGTCTGGCCGACGCATGTTCGCATCACCGTCGGCACGCAGCCGGAGATGGAAGCGTTCCAGGAAGCTTTCCAAGCCGTGATGAAGAATTCCACCGCCACGGGCTTTGTTCCTTCGCTCAACAGGCGCCGTTCGTATCCCGACGGCCAGGCCTGGCCCACAATCTCTTCCTGACCGACACTCAAGCTCAATGATCCTTGCTCGGTCGTCTGCGAATTGTCTCNCNCGCGGTCCCTGATATGCTTTCACTTGGATATTGCGCTTCAGGTGTGTGCGTCGGCCGCAGGTATGGTTGACGACTCGTGGGACATCGCGCCGTGAAACTGGTCGGCTTCTGTCGACCCGGCCAATGCTGTGGTGGACGAGTTGCCGCTGGAAACGACCTGGGCGATTTCATCGAAGTAGCCGGTGCCAACGAAGCGCTGGTGCGTGACGGCGCGGTAGCCGAGTTCCTGCGCGGCAAATTCTTCCTGCTGGAGTTTCGAATACGCCGTCATGCCCGCCTGCGAATAGCCCCGCGCGAGATGGAACATAGACATGTTGAGGGCGTGGAACCCTGCGAGAGTGACGAACTGGAATTTGTAGCCCATCTTGCCAAGCTCTTGCTGGAAATTCGCAATGGTTACGTCGTCGAGCTTTTTCTTCCAATTGAAGGACGGCGAACAGTTGTAAGCCAGGAGCTTGCCCGGGGATTTCGCATGAATGGCGTCGGCGAATTTCCTCGCTTCGGCCAGATCGGGTGTTGAGGTTTCGCACCAAAGCATATCGGCGTAAGGAGAGTAAGCGAGACCACGCGCGATGGCGGCATCAATGCCGCCGCGGAATTGATAGAAGCCTTCCGACGTGCGTTCGCCGTAGATGAATTCCCGGTCGCGCGGGTCCGCGTCGGAAAGCAACAGCCCGGCGGAGTTGGCGTCGGTGCGCGCGATGAGCATCGTGGGCACTCCGCAAACGTCCGCTGCAAGACGCGCCGCCACCAATTTTTCGATGAACTCACGCGTGGGCACGACGACTTTACCGCCCAGATGCCCGCACTTTTTGGCCGAAGAGAGCTGGTCTTCGAAATGAACGCCCGCAGCGCCCGCATCAATCATCGCTTTCATCAGCTCGTAGGCGTTCAGCGAGCCGCCAAATCCGGCCTCCGCGTCGGCGACGATCGGCGCAAACCAATGCGTGCCGGACTTCTTGCCCTCCGAGGATTCGATCTGGTCCGCGCGAAGCAGCGCGCGATTGATGCGTTTCACGAGGTTCGGCGCGGAATCGCAGGGATAGAGACTCTGGTCGGGATAGACATCGCCTGCGGTATTGCCGTCCGCGGCGACCTGCCAACCGCTCCCGTAGATCGCTTTCAGCCCAGCCTGCACCATTTCAATGGCCTGATTGCCAGTGATGGCCCCGAGCGCGGGAACGTAAGCATCGGTGTGCATGAGATTCCAGAGGCGCTCCGCACCGAGGCGCGCCAGCGTGTACTCGATCTGGATGGAGCCACGCAGCCGCACGACATCCGAGTAAGAATAGGGGCGCGCGATGCCGGACCAGCGGGGATCGGTGGTCCAGTGATTCCATGTCTGGTGCTTGTGGCCGTTGCCGTTCCCGTTGGCGCCGTTAGTTCCGTTGGAGGACATTTAATGTTCCTTACCCTTCTCTTCACTTGCGACTGCCAAGGGAAAACTAAAAAATCTTTCCAAATCAGGAGGGGACAAGTTCCGCTCCCGTTCGAACCAAAAACTTCAAACCAAGAACCAGTATCTAAGAACTAAAAACTGATCACTACCAGCTGAAAACTCATTTCACGCCGGATTGAACTCGCCGCGCCGAATCATCTCTTCGCAGATCCCGCGCGCCTCTCGAAGCGTCGCTGCCATCTGCGGATCGCTATTCTTTGCCGTTTCGCGCAGCAGACGGTCGAGCTCCTCGTCAAAGAGATCGCGGATGAGCTCCGGCGTGTGAAGAACCGGCACGCCTCCCTCATCAAGAACTTCAACTTTGTCCGAGTGCTTCATGCGCTGAGCGATCATCAGCCGGTAAATGCGATCCGTGGCGAGATCTTCCATGTAGCCATCAAGAAGACTCGCGCCCTTACCGTTGAGCACGCCGTTACGATAGCGAATGACGGTGCGAACCGCGGCGCGCGTTCCCGCCAGCGTGCGTTTGCCGACTCCCGTTGGCAGCGGGCGAAGGTCGGGATGCGTGCCGGCGTTCGCCGGGCGTGCCTGAAGTTGATTCGGAGCAGGGAACTGGCTCACGGCGATTTCGTTTTGGTCGGGATGTCCTGTCCACGCGCCGTCCATCAGTGAATTGGCTTCGTTCTTCTTGTCTTCGGCGAGGGCCTTCAACGCGCGCGCGTTCAGTTCCGCGTCCTCGCGGCTGGGAAAGAGAGCGGTCATGCCGCCGATCGCGAGCAGCCCGTGTTTGTGGCAAATCTCCGGCAAGAGATTGCGCAAATTCTGGAAGAACGCCACGTTGTGGGGAATGGTGTTGCGATCGGGAAGTGCCCACTCGGGATTCTCAAGATTGAAATGGATCAGACTGGCCATGTAGTCCCAGCGGCCAAGATTCAGGCCCACGATGTGGTCGCGGAGATTCCAGGCAAATTCTTCCATCTGAAAAGCGAGCGGATGCGATTCGACCAGCGCCATGCACTTGATGGCATTCGTTGGCAGGCCCTTGAGGCGGGCAATCATCTGGAAAAGATCGCGCCACCAGAGCGCCTCGTCGGCGGATTCGGACTTAGGGATGTAAATGCAGAGAGGATGCTTCAGCGCGCTGAAGTCCACCTGATAAGCGACCATCGCGACATCGAACAGCGAAGCCGGAAGCAACTCCCCAGGCAGAACACCAGCCTGATGAATGTGTAGGCCGCGGGGCCGCGTGAAAATGACCGTGGCACTGGAATTGATGCCCACCGTTTTGTTGCGCTTGCGATCGAAGTACGTGAGCCGGCCGGCGAGCGCTTCCAGAATATTTTTAATCCCCAGCGAATTGTGCTCCCAGGCGTTGGCAGTGGAGTCTTCCAAATCGAGCATGACGCCCGGAGCGCCGGAATTCAGCATTTTCACGACAAGGTCGGCGTCATCCGCAGGGCCGGTCATCTGATTCCGCTGATCCGCGCACCAGGCGGGAAGCTCAATGCGCCAGGAATTTGTGGTGGCCACCGAGGGCGGCAGGTAATCGGGAACCTTGCCTGCGTGGGCTTCGGCCAGGGCGTAATCGCGGCGCGCGATCAAGGCGCGCTGCCGCAGCGTGAGCGCGGCGTGCAGCGGCGCGAAAAATTCGAGAAAGCCCGCGGGGAGATCGCGTGCAGGATCGAAATTCGGAGGAGCGGAATTGACCTCCACGATGCGATTCGAAAAGGGCAGGGGAGCGAGCGCCGGATTCGGTTTGGTGGTAGCGGTTGCCATGGTCGAAGTCAGTCCTTTCCGGTACCAATTCGAACGGAAGCCGGCCGGTGAACTAGAAGGGCAATTCGAAGGCCAACCGGCAGCGGCGCGCAATCTCTAAGATCCATTCGCTCAAGGAGATAGGATGGCCTCGCGAGAGCGCCAAGGATTCCGTGGGAAAACGCGGACAAAGAGTGGCGAAATTTGTACACCATCGGCGAGTTCTTTCCTTCCCCAATCTCTTTGTTCAGTATATTGAACATATGTTCATTCTCTTTCCCTCTTCTACCCGAGCGGCGCCACGGGCGCAAGATGATGTTCAATATCCTGAACAATTATTCTATACTTGGGCGATAACTATTTCTGATGGGAGGCGGCCATGGCAGCCACGGATACCAGTCCCGCGAAAGCGGTAGAACGGGCGCTGAATATTCTGGAGGCGGCCGCAGAACGCCGCGAGGGGCTGACCAACGCGGAGATCAGCCGCAAGCTCGGGATACCGAAAAGCTCCGCGAGTTACATTTTAAGAACTCTGGAGAAACGCAGCTACTTGCGGCGTGAAGCGGAAACGGGGCGATATCGGCTGGGCCTGAAGATTTTAAGCCTCGGCGGCGACGCGCAAGCGAACCTGGACATCGCCGACGTGGCACTGCCGTTTATGAGGTCGCTGGTGGAGAGGATTCATCTGACGGTGCACCTGGCGGTCTTGGACCAAGGCGAAGCGGTTTACATCGAGAAGGTGGAAGCGCCTGGATTTTTCAAGGTGAATACGTGGGTGGGGCGGCGAATGTTTTTGCATTCCACGAGCGTCGGGAAATGCCTGCTGGCCTGGCTGCCGAAGCATGAGGTGGAAACAATTGTGAAGCAGCAGGGTCTGAAGAAGAGAACGCCCGAGACCATCACCAGCATGCCAAAGCTGCTTGCGGACCTGGAGCGCGTGAAGCAGTCGGGATACGCGGTAGATGACGAGGAAAACAGCCTCGGTGCGCGGTGCCTGGGCGCGCCCATCTTCGACACCATGGGGAATGTAACGGCGGCGCTCGGCGCCAGCGGGACGCTGACGCAGACGGACGAGGCCAACATGCCGAGGATCATCGAAGCACTCAAGGAAACAGTGCGGCGGATATCGCGGCAATTGCAGAAAAGCGGAGCAACTGGGGCCGCCCAGTAAGCGCCTGCGAAGGATTGCTTGGCCTAGCCCGCGACGACCAAATTGTTCTTTACCGAGAAAACGTTGGGAACTTGATTGGCTCGCAGGCCCGCGAGATTCTTGTCGGTTTCGCTGTCGACAACGCCCTCAAGGGTAACGTTGCCGTTTTTGACGATGATGTGAATGGAAGGCACGGCCTGAATGGAGTAACGCGAGAGGGCGGGGTCCCCATATATGGCGCGGTACAGAGCATGGCGGAGCTGGTCATCCATCGGCGAGGGTGGAAGAACCTCGATGTTGTTCACGAGCGAAGAGATTCCCTCGATGCTCTTCACGGCGGCCTCGGCGTCGGATTTCAAAACTGGCCGAGTCACTTGGCCGG
>JGI12635J15846_10000743_pt1 | contig 28228 bp, 22 predicted proteins | sample BlaSpr_A8_OM2_M2_FD_15846 | JGI IMG/M metagenome (IMG submission 15846)
ACTTTTCAGAGATAGGCTGTAACGCCCTGAGACAGGCCACAGGCATGGGTGAGAGCACGGCTGAGGTCGGAAAAGCAGCTTTTGCCGTAGAATGTCCGACTTGTTTCCCAAAATCCGACATTACACCCACGATTCATGGCGAAGACCGCAACGCAGGAAGGCTCGGCAAGCGCGGAAAACGCGCCGCTCCCGGAGAATTATGAGACGGCGCTGGCCGAACTGGAGGGGCTCGTGGCGCGCATGGAGGGCGGCGCGCTGAGCCTCGAAGAATCGCTCGCGGCGTACCGGCGCGGCGCGGCGCTCGTTGGCTTTTGCCAACAACAACTAGAGAAGGTCGAGCAGCAGGTTCGCGTGCTCGACGGCGACACACTAAAACCGCTGCCCGCCGAGGTCCAGCGTGCCACTCAGGGCGCGGGAACCGCGGCAGATAACGGGGACGACTTATGAATTTCGATCAATGGATGCGCGCGAGTCTCGACCGCGTGGAAACGGCGCTGGAGCATTATTTGCCGGGTACGGACGTCGCGCCCGCCAAACTGCACGAAGCCATGCGCTACGCGGTGCTCGGCGGCGGCAAGCGGGTTCGCCCGCTGTTGTGCCACGCGGCCGGTGAGCTGACCGGCGCGGGTTCGCAGCAGCTCGAAGCGGCGAGCGCGGCGCTCGAGATGATTCACGTGTATTCGCTGGTACATGACGACATGCCGGCCATGGACGACGACGCCTTGCGTCGCGGAAAACCAACGGTACACGTGCAATATGACGAAGCGACGGCATTATTGGTCGGTGACGCATTGCAGTCCCAGGCTTTCGTTGCGCTGACGGCGGACAACGGTTTGAGCGTGGCGCAGCAGGCGGCGCTGACGCGCGAACTGGCGTTGGCAAGCGGTTCGGTCGGTATGGCGGGTGGCCAGGCGATCGATCTGGAGAGCGTGGGCCGCAAGCTCTCGCGCCCGGAACTGGAAACCATGCACCGCAAGAAAACCGGCGCGTTGTTGCGCGCGGCCGTGCGAATGGGTGCACTCTGTGGCGAAGCGCCGGACGCGGCCGCCATGAGCGCGCTGGACGCCTACGCGGCCGCGGTCGGCCTCGCGTTCCAGGTAGTGGACGACATTCTCGACGTCACAGCCGACTCGGCCACGCTGGGCAAAACGGCGGGCAAGGACGCGAAGGACGACAAGCCGACGTACGTGTCGATCATCGGGCTCGATGCATCGCGCGAACTGGCGGCGCAACTGGGCCGCGATGCGCACGCTGCGCTCGCGCCTTTTGGCCCGCGGGCCGGTCGGCTCGGGGAATTAGCCGACCTGGTTGTACACCGGGTGCACTGAAACATACGATAAAACGCGGGACCGGCGGGCGTGCCTTATGTGCCTTATGCATGCTGCGTTAAGCAACACCGGGCAAAAACCGAACGGCTTCCGCCAGTTTTCCTAAAATGGGACGACGATGTACGACTTGCTGAAAACCATCGACGATCCGGCCGCCTTGCGCGCCCTGGACCGCCACCAACTAAAACCGCTGGCCGAAGAGCTTCGCGCCTACGTGCTCGACAGCGTGTCGCAGACGGGCGGGCATTTGTCGTCGAATCTCGGGACGGTCGAACTGACGATCGCGCTCCATTACGTCTTCGATACCCCGCACGACCGCATTGTCTGGGACGTCGGTCATCAGACTTATCCGCACAAGATCCTGACCGGTCGCCGCGATCAGATGAAGACGCTGCGCCAAGCCGGCGGTATTTCCGGCTTCCCCCGCCGCAGCGAATCAAAATACGACACCTTCGGCACCGCGCATTCCAGCACGTCCATTTCGGCGGCGCTCGGTATGGCGATTGCCAGCAAATTGCAGGGCGACAACCGCTATTCGATCGCAGTGATCGGCGACGGGGCAATGACCGCCGGCATGGCCTTCGAAGCCATGAACAACGCGGGCGTGGCCGACGACGTGCCTCTGCTTGTGATCCTGAACGACAACGACATGTCGATCTCGCCGCCGGTCGGCGCGCTGAATCGCCATCTCGCACGGTTGATGTCGGGGCGTTTCTATGCGGCGGCGCGTGCCGGCGTCGAACGGGTGCTGCGCGTGGCTCCTCCCATGCTCGATCTCGCTCGCAAGCTCGAGGAGCATGCGAAGGGCATGATTGTGCCGGCCACTCTGTTCGAAGAATTCGGCTTCAATTACATCGGACCAATCGATGGCCATGATCTCGAATCGCTGATCCCGACGCTGCAGAACATCAAGGAATTGCGTGGCCCGCAGTTCCTGCATGTGGTGACGAAGAAGGGGCAGGGTTACAAGCTCGCCGAAGCCGATCCGGTCCTCTATCACGGCCCTGGCAAGTTCAATCCGGCGGAAGGCATCAAGCCGTCGACGGCGCCATCGAAGAAAACCTACACACAGGTATTCGGCGAATGGCTGTGCGACGCCGCCGAGCAGGATTCGCGGGTGGTCGGCATCACGCCGGCCATGCGCGAAGGCTCGGGCATGGTGGAGTTTGAAAAGCGTTTTCCGGACCGTTATTTCGACGTGGGCATCGCGGAACAACACGCTGTGACGTTCGCGGGCGGTCTCGCCGCCGAAGGCATGCGCCCGGTTGTGGCGATCTATTCCACGTTCCTGCAGCGCGCCTACGACCAGCTGATCCACGACGTCGCGTTGCAGAACCTGCCGGTGGTATTCGCCATCGACCGCGCCGGTCTGGTTGGCGCGGATGGCGCGACACACGCCGGTAACTACGATCTCGCGTTCCTGCGCTGCATCCCGAATATGACGGTGATGGCGGCTTCAGACGAAGACGAATGCCGTCAGATGCTTTACACGGCGTTGCAGCAGCCGAATCCGTCCGCCGTGCGTTATCCGCGCGGCGCGGGCACGGGCGTGAAAATCGTCAAGAAGATGACGGCGATTCCGCTCGGCAAGGGCGAGATCCGGCGCGAGTCGTCGCAGAAAGTGGGTTCAGGCAAGCGCATCGCGATCCTTGCGTTCGGCACCATGGTTGCCCCCGCGCTGGCGGCGGCCGAGGAAATAGATGCCACCGTCGCGAACATGCGCTTCGTGAAGCCGGTCGATGCCGATCTGCTGCGTGAACTCGCCGCCACCCACGACGCGCTCGTGACCGTGGAAGAAGGCGCGATCATGGGCGGCGCGGGTTCGGCGTGCGTGGAAAGCCTGTTGGCGAGCGCGGTCATCAAGCCCGTGCTGCAACTCGGCTTGCCTGACCTGTTTATCGATCACGGGGACCCGGTCAAGCTGCTTGCATCGTGCGGACTGGATGGCGAGGGTATCGCCAAGTCGATTCGCGAGCGCTTTCTCAATAACGCTGTCGAAAGCGATGCGGGCAAGCTGACAAAACGCGTCGCCTGATCGAAGGACGTGTGGTGAAGGCGGGCGTCGAGGACGCCCGCCGGGTCTCATCCGTGCGCGGCAAAATTCGCGCGACGGACAAGGAAAAAGAATGAATCAGATGAATCCCGCCTTTGCGATGCCCGATGTCCAGAGTTCGCTCGACGTCCGGCAGATCCCAATCCAGCGTGTGGGCGTAAAAGCGGTCCGATATCCGCTGACCATCCGGACCTCTGGCGGCGAATTGCAACCGGGTGTCGGTCTCTGGAATCTCGACGTTCATCTTCCCGCCGATCAAAAAGGCACGCACATGTCGCGGTTCGTCGCGTTACTCGACGAACATCGCGCGCCGCTCGATCAAGCCGCTTTCCGCACCATGCTCGTCGCGATGCTGGCAAAGCTCGAAGCGCATTCCGGGCGTATCGAGGTGTCGTTTCCGTACTTCGTCATGAAAATCGCGCCGGTGTCGGGCGTGCAGAGCCTGATGGACTATGAGGTCACGCTGACTGGCGAAATGCGTGGCGGCGAAACGCGGATCTCGCTGAAAGTGCTCGTGCCGGTGACGAGTTTGTGCCCGTGCTCGAAGCAGATCTCGCAGTACGGCGCGCACAACCAGCGCTCGCATGTGACCATTTCGGCGGAGTTCAACGGCGATCTGGCGATTGAAGACTTGATCCGGATTGCAGAAGAAGAGGCGTCGTGCGAGTTGTGGGGCTTGCTGAAGCGGCCCGACGAGAAGTTCGTGACCGAGCGTGCTTACGAGAACCCGAAATTCGTTGAAGACCTGGTCCGCGATGTGGCCACGCGCCTGAATGCGGACGAACGGATTGTGTCGTATGTGCTGGAAGCCGAGAATTTCGAGTCGATCCACAATCACAGTGCCTACGCCGTTATCGAGCATGACAAGCGGGTTTCGTAAGCCTTGGTTGTCTGAAGAACGGGCCGCTTTGGAAACTTACGCGGCCGCCAACGACGTCAGATCCCAGCGCGGCTTCACCGTGAACGCATAGTCCCGCACTGCCTGATCGGGCCAGCGCGCCAGCCTCAAAGCACCCGCAAGCGCGATCATTGCGCCGTTATCGGTACATAGCGATAAATCGGGGTAATGCACTTCGAAGTGACGCTTTTTCGCGGCTGCGGACAGCGCCTCACGCAGCTGCCGGTTCGCTCCCACACCACCCGCCACGACCAGCCGCTTCAAGCCCGTCTGCTTCAAGGCTGCGATGGACTTTGTGGTCAGCACATCGACGGCTGCATCCACAAAACCCCGTGCCAGATCTGCTTTCGATTGCTCGCAGACGTTCGCGCCAAGCTTGCGGCTGTGAGTGAGTACTGCGGTTTTTAACCCGCTGAAGCTGAAATCCAGGTCGCCGGAATGCAGCATTGGGCGCGGCAGTTTAACTGCGCCGGGCGTACCGAATTCGGCGAGCCGCGAGACTTCCGGGCCACCCGGATAACCGAGACCGAGCAGTTTTGCGGTTTTATCGAAGGCTTCGCCGGCGGCGTCGTCCAGCGTCTCGCCGAGCGTCTCGTACTCGCCCACGTCCGTCACACGCATCAATTGCGTATGGCCGCCCGACACCAGCAACGCGACGAACGGAAACGACGGAGGCTCGCTCACCAGCAGGGGCGACAGCAGATGCCCTTCCAGATGATGAATCCCGACGGTCGGCAGGTCCCACGCCATGGCAAGCGCATTCGCAATGCTTGCGCCCACCAGCAGCGCACCGGCGAGGCCGGGGCCTTGGGTGAAAGCGATAGCGTCGATGTCCGTTGGTACTGTCCCGGCTTCCGCCATCACTTGTTCGAGCAGCGGCAGCGCCCGGCGGATATGGTCGCGGGAGGCCAGTTCCGGCACTACGCCGCCGTATTCCCGATGCATCGCGATTTGCGAATGCAGTGCGTGCGAAAGCAGGCCGCGCTCGGTGTCGTAGAGTGCAAGGCCGGTTTCGTCGCAGGAACTTTCGATGCCTAGAACAAGCATGGGGCGGAGGTGTTTAGAGTAACGGATAAGTATAGCAGTGGGCGCGTTTGGGTTCGTTCGCCCAGGGGCGTTGTTCGTGGGCGGTTTGGCTGGCGGCCGATGTCGGTCAAGGACGGACCGCTGCAGCCGGCAGCAGCAACGCGGGACTCACATTGGCTGCCAGCCGAACGCCGTCTAACCCCGGAACGCGAGCAAGCCACCCGTTACAATGCGCGCCATGGAAACCTACGATATCGCAGTCATCGGCGCGGGCGCGGCAGGCATGATGTGCGCCGCCGTGGCTGCGCAAAACGGCCGGCGCGTGGTGCTGATCGACCACGCGGAACGGCTCGCGGAAAAAATCCGCATCTCGGGCGGCGGCCGCTGCAACTTCACGAACATCAACGCTGGACCGGCGAACTTCTTATCGGCGAATCCGCATTTTTGCCGTTCCGCGCTCGCCCGCTATACGCCGCAGGATTTTCTCGCGCTGCTCAAGCGTCATCGCGTGACGTGGCACGAGAAACACAAAGGCCAGCTTTTCTGCGATGACTCCAGCGAGGCGATCATTCAGCTCCTGAAAAGCGAATGCGACGCGGGCGGCGTGACCTGGCGCCGGCCGGTGACCGTCGACACCGTCCGCCACGACGGGACCCGCTTTTTCCTCGACAGCAACGCCGGCACGATCTCGAGCGCAGCGCTCGTCGTAGCAACAGGCGGCTTGTCGATCCCGAAAATCGGCGCGACGGATTTTGCGTATCGGCTGGCCAAGCAATTCGGCCACAAGCTCATCGATACCCGTCCCGCCCTGGTGCCGTTGACCTTCGCTCCCGTCGACTGGGAACCGTTCGCGGCGTTGTCCGGGTTATCCGTGCCAGTGGAACTCAGCGCGGGCGCGGGTCGCGGCCGGGGGGAATTCGCGGAGGATTTGTTGCTCACGCATCGCGGTTTGTCGGGTCCAGGCGTGCTGCAGATTTCCAGCTACTGGAATCCATCCGAGCCAATCTGCATTGACCTGCTGCCCGGCGTCGATGCCACCAGCGAGCTGGTCGCGGCCAAGCGGGAAACGCGCAAACAAGTCGGCACGTTTCTCGCCGAACGCGTGCCGGCCCGCCTTGCTCAAACCTGGCTCGACGTGCAGCGCGTCCCCACGGACGCAAGGCTAGCCGATCTCCCCGATAAAACCCTGCGCCAGATCGGCGAATCGCTGTCGCGCTGGACGCTCACGCCGAACGGCACGGAAGGGTACCGAAAGGCCGAGGTCACGCGCGGTGGCGTGGACACACGCGAGCTTTCATCCACGACCATGATGAGCTCGCGCGTCGCGGGTTTGTATTTCATCGGCGAAGCAGTCGATGTCACCGGCTGGCTCGGTGGATACAACTTCCAGTGGGCGTGGGCATCGGGCGTCGCGGCGGGCAAAGCAGCGGCTGAACTGGCCCGCACCTAGAACTGCAAAGGCATGACCAGTATGGCTTTCACCGATAACGGCCGGTATCCGCGGCGCGCGCTTTCCCCTGAGAAATCCTGTTTTCGACCTGCTATACTGTTTTGTTCGTAGCGGCAATCGGCGCGAGCGCAAATGAGTGACAACCGGGTGGTGATCCATGCAAAAAAGAGGTCGATCCCTGCCGCGAGCAAGCACTTGGCATCGTGCCTGCCGGCTTCAAAAGGTCCCGAATCACCCCTGTTCATGATCCCGCTTGAGGAAACGTCCCAAGCGGGTTTTTGCTTTAGCGCAATGAACGGGCAGAAGATGTTCGCATTCTCTCAACACAGCACCAGCAGAGTTCCCAAGCGATGAGCCTCAAAGACCAGATCACCGACGACATGAAAACCGCGATGCGCGCACGTGAAACCGAGCGCCTCGGCACCATCCGGCTGCTGCTCGCGGCGATCAAGCAGCGCGAAGTCGACGAGCGTGTGACGCTGGACGACGCGGCCATCACGGCGGTCATCGACAAAATGATCAAGCAGCGCAAGGACTCGATCAGCCAGTTCCAGACGGCGGGACGCGACGACCTCGTGGCGAAGGAACAGGCCGAACTGGGCGTTCTGGCTGCGTACATGCCCGAGCAATTGTCGGATGAAGCCATTAACGCCGAGATCCAGGCGGCGGTGGCGGCAACCGGCGCCGCCGGGCCGCAGGACATGGGCAAGGTGATGGGCGTGCTGAAACCGAAGCTGGCGGGCCGGGCGGATATGACGGCAGTGTCGGGCCTGGTAAAAGCTGCGCTCGCCAAATAAGCTCCCTTGTAAAAGCCAGACAAGAAAACTCAATTTAGTGATTCCGCATTCGTTTCTTCAAGACTTGCTGAACCGCGTCGATATCGTCGACGTGGTGGGCCGGTTCGTCCAGTTGAAGAAGGGCGGCGCGAACTTCATGGGCCTGTGCCCGTTCCATAACGAGAAGAGCCCGTCGTTCACGGTCAGCCCGACGAAGCAGTTCTATCACTGCTTCGGCTGCGGCGCGCACGGCACGGCGATCAGCTTTCTCATGGAACACACGGCGCTCACCTTCCCGGAAGCCGTCAAGGAACTCGCGCAATCGGTGGGCTTGACCGTTCCGCAGGAACCGTCCATGCGCGGCGGCGGTGGATCGGGCGGCGAGGGTTACGCGCCCGCACCGAGCAAGGCCGTCAGCGTCGCGTTGACCGAAGTGATGCAGACCGCTTGCGAGTTCTATCGCAAGCAATTACGCGGGGCGCCTAATGCTATCGAATACCTGAAAAAGCGCGGGCTCACGGGTGAAATCGCGTTGCGCTTCGGGCTCGGCTACGCGCCGGACGGCTGGCAGAGTCTGGAAGCGGCGTTCCCCGATTACAAGAACGACAATCTGGTGGAAGCAGGGCTTGTGATTGTCAGCGAGAAAAGCGATAACCAGGGCCAATCCCGTCGATACGACCGCTTTCGCGAACGGGTCATGTTCCCCATCCGCAACGTGAAGGGCAACGTGATCGGCTTTGGCGGGCGCGTGCTCGACGGCGGCGAACCGAAGTACCTGAATTCGCCGGAAACACCGTTGTTCAGCAAGGGCAGCGAGTTATATGGCCTCTTCGAAGCCCGGCTGGCCATTCGTGAACTTGGGTATGCGCTGGTCGTCGAAGGCTACATGGACGTTGTCGCGCTGGCGCAATTGGGTTTTGCGAACGCGGTCGCCACGCTCGGCACAGCTTGCACGCCGATCCACGTTCAAAAGCTGTTTCGTCAGACAGATACCGTCGTATTCAGCTTCGATGGCGATTCGGCCGGCCGCCGCGCCGCGCGCCGTGCGCTGGACGCGTGCCTGCCGCACGCCGCCGACAACCGCACGATCCGCTTCCTGTTCCTGCCAAAGGAACACGATCCGGACAGCTACGTGCGTGAATTCGGTACGGATGGTTTCGGCGAGCAGGTCGATCACGCGATGCCGCTGTCGCAATTCCTGCTGAACGAGGTCCTGAACGACAAGGAACTGGACCAGCCGGAAGGCCGGGCCAAGGCGCTCTTCGACGCCAAGCCGTTGCTCCAGGCGTTGCCGGCCAACGCGCTGCGCGTGCAGATCCTGCACATGCTGGCCGATCGGCTGAATACACCGTTCGGTGAAATCGCGGCATTGTGTGACATCGATTCGCGTGCGGCGGCCGTCGCCCGCGCCGCCTTGCCGAAGAGCGAGCGTCGTCGCGTAAAAGGCCACGAGCAGCGCGCGCTGCGCAATCTCGTGATGTATCCGGCCATTTACGCAACGCTCGACCACGAAAGCGAGCAGACGCTCGTCACCATGACCGAGCATGGCGAGTTATTCAGCGAGGTGATTGGGCACGCGCGGGAACTGGGCGAGACGGCGGAGTTCCAGATGTTGTCGGATCTCTTGCGCAACGCCGCAAACGCGCCGACGTACGAGGATATCTTCCAGGAAATTCTCGCCTATGATGAAAATGTACGGGATCTGTTGATGCGCGATCCGGCTGACGAAAGCGCCAACGAACGCGTGCAGGAGCAGAAAAAGCTGCTCGCGGAAGAGCTGCATGCCACGGTTGTCAAGCTGCGTCACGACAGCTATAGGAATCGGCTGGATCAACTGGCACAGCAATCGAGCTTGACTGCGGAAGAAATTGCCGAATTTTCGGATTTATCGGCTAAAGCTGCTCAAATTAAGGCCTTGCGTGGGGTGAGCCGGGACATTTAAGACGCGCATGCTACAATTAAANGTTTTCAGCAAGTTGTTTTTTTGACATTTGTGCTCATTTGCGAGAGAGGTGAGGCACGCATGGTTAAGACTACTAGCGGGAAGAAAGCGACGGTACGCGGCTCGAACGAGTCGAAACGGGCAGTGGCCCACAGCCGGTCAGTTCCTTCCCCCGGAGTGTCCAAAACCAGGGCGATCGCCATTCCGTCTCCGCCATCGGGTGCGAAGAAAAAAAACTCGGTTGCTTCGGCAGTGAGTGCGGGGTCGGCCAGGACGGCGAAAGTCGTCAGGCCGGCAGGCAAGAAATCCCCGGGTCAGTCGAAGGTTCAGGCAGGCCTGATGGCGGGCGAGACTGGCAGGATTGGCAAGGCCGGAATTTCGGCCGGCAAGCAAGCGAGTGCAACGGAAGCGGCTGCTAATGCGGGCCGGAAACGCAACACGAAGCAGGGGTCGAAGCTGGCTCGCGTACGCGTCGTGAAGCGGGGGCCGGCGCAGGACTCGGGGCGTCGCACTGCCCAGGGTTCGCAGGACAAGGCAGCGCGCGCATATTCTGTATCCACGGTTCCATCGGCTGTCGTCCAGCAGCCGCGAGTCGAGACTAATGCCGGTACGGCGAACTCCATGACGAAAAAGCTGAACGAAGTACCCGTCGATGACGACGCAACGCAAAACGCGCAAAACGTGCAGGCCGACCCGGCCGCGGCCACTGCTGCGGATGCCGTAGCCGCTCCTCCGGCCAAGGTCGAGAAGGTCAAGGCACGCGACCGCCGCGCGAAGGAAAAAGCGCTGTTGAAGGACGCGTTTGCCTCGACCGCACCCGGTACGGTTGAAGAGCTTGAAGAGCGGCGCGCGAAGCTGCGCGCGCTGATCAAGCTCGGCAAGGAACGCGGCTTCCTGACCTACGCTGAAATCAACGATCACCTGCCCGACAACTTCACGGAAACGGAAGCTATCGAAGGGATCATCAGCACGTTCAACGACATGGGCGTGGCGGTCTACGAGCAAGCGCCGGACGCTGAAACGCTGCTGCTCAACGACAACGCGCCGGCGGCCTCGTCGGACGACGAAGTCGAAGAGGAAGCCGAAGTCGCGCTCTCTACCGTCGATTCCGAATTCGGCCGCACGACCGATCCCGTCCGCATGTACATGCGTGAAATGGGCACGGTCGAACTGCTGACGCGCGAAGGTGAAATCGAGATCGCGAAGCGGATCGAAGACGGCCTCAAGCATATGGTCATGGCCATTTCCGCCTGCCCGACGACCATCGCGGACATTCTTGCGATGGCCGAGCGTGTGCAGAACGAAGAAACCCGTGTGGACGAACTGGTCGATGGCCTGATTGACCCGAACGCCGCCGACGTAGATGGTTTCTCCGAGCAGGAAGCGGAGGCTATCGAAAGCGAAGAGGAAGAAGAGGAAGAGGCGAGCGAGGACGAGGAAGAAGTCGACGAAACCACCGCTCAGGCCAATGCCAATGCTGCTCAGCTCGAAGCGCTCAAGCGTGCGTCGCTCGAGAAGTTCTCGCTGATCAGCGAGTGGTTCGACAAGATGCGCCGCGCGTATGAGAAGGAAGGCTACAAGTCGAAGGCCTATCTAAAGGCGCAGGAAGCCATTCAGAGCGAGTTGATGACTATTCGCTTCACCGCGCGGACCGTCGAGCGTCTGTGCGACACGTTGCGCGCGCAAGTGGACGAAGTGCGTCAGGTTGAACGTCAGATCTTGCATACGGTTGTCGATAAATGCGGCATGCCGCGTGCCGAATTTATCGCGCGTTTCCCGGGCAGCGAAACGGATCTCGAGTGGTCGGAGAAAGTCGTGGCCGAGAATCATGGCTACAGCGTGGTCCTGGCGCGAAACATTCCCGCGATTCGCGAACAGCAGCAACGTCTGCTCGACTTGCAGGCGCGGGTTGTGTTGCCGCTCAAGGACCTGAAGGAAACCAATCGTCAGATGGCGGCCGGCGAACTGAAGGCGCGTCAGGCCAAGCGCGAGATGACGGAAGCGAACTTGCGGCTCGTGATTTCGATTGCGAAGAAGTACACGAACCGCGGCTTGCAGTTCCTGGATCTGATCCAGGAAGGCAACATCGGTTTGATGAAGGCGGTGGACAAGTTCGAATATCGTCGCGGTTATAAGTTCTCGACGTACGCCACGTGGTGGATTCGCCAGGCCATCACGCGTTCGATTGCCGACCAAGCCCGCACCATCCGGATTCCGGTTCACATGATCGAAACGATCAACAAGATGAACCGTATTTCGCGGCAGATCCTGCAGGAAACCGGTCTCGAGCCGGATCCGGCAACGCTCGCTGAAAAGATGGAAATGCCGGAAGACAAGATCCGCAAGATCATGAAGATCGCGAAGGAACCGATCTCCATGGAAACGCCGATCGGTGACGACGACGACTCGCATCTTGGCGACTTTATCGAAGATACGAACACGGTGGCTCCGGCCGACGCTGCGCTTCACGCCAGCATGCGCGACGTGGTAAAGGACGTGCTCGACTCGCTGACGCCGCGTGAAGCGAAGGTGTTGCGGATGCGCTTCGGTATCGAGATGAGCACGGATCACACGCTCGAGGAAGTGGGCAAGCAGTTCGACGTGACGCGTGAGCGGATTCGTCAGATTGAGGCGAAGGCGCTGCGCAAGCTTCGCCATCCGAGCCGTTCGGACAAGCTGAAGTCGTTCCTGGAAGGGAATTGATGTTTGGTCGTGACTGAAGCACTAAAGCGCGGCGGGCTGAGTTGGCCCGCCGCGCTTGTTTTATAGGCCATTTCAAGGCAAACTCGCAGACCTTCGCGAGTGCAGTCGAATCGAATTCGATGCACGCCGGAAGCGCCGCCCGGCGCTTTTCCTTCACTCGCGGCAGGGCGTTTTCCTGCAAAAGGGCCGGAAGCTTAATTGGTATAAGCTGTCGACTCATAATCGACCGATAGTGGGTTCGAATCCCACCCGGCCCACCATCTTGCTGTTTCAAGACGTCCCCGAAGCCCGCGCCCAGCGGGCTTTTTGCCGTCTAGGATGTCCGCGGACGTCCAGCTTGATCCGTTGACAGCAAATGGGAGGCTGAGTACGCGAACCTTATCTTGCATCGGTTGGAACGCGACATGTTCCCGTCGCTCGGTGCTCGCCCCATCTCCGAGATTCCCCTCCGGAATTACTGATGGCACTACGCCGTATCGAGCGGCGCGGAGCGATCGACACAGCGACCGGGCGTTGCAGAAGCAGCGGCGCGCCTCATCCGTGCCGAATTTCCACGAGCGAGCTGACCTTCTCGCGCGTTGATTGGCTAAGGTAGCGTTTGCTCAACGCCACGCGTAAGCACGTCATCGCGGAAGGACCATCAACGTCGACGTAGCCGATGCATAGAGACGCCCTGACATGTCGGTCAGCCGACCCTCGGTGAACGCGATGCGTTTTCCGATTGAAATCACCCTCGCTTCTGCGCGGACCGGTCCGGTCTCTATCGTGATCGGGCGATGGTAAGAAACTTTTAGTTCAATAGTCGTATAGCCCTGTTCGGCGCTCAGGCACGAGTGGACCGCACAGCCGCATGCCGAATCCAGCAACGCGGCTGAATAGCCGCCGTGAACGGTCCCTTGCGGGTTATAGGTCTTGCTTGCCGGCGAAGCCGTGAAGACTGCGATGCCTTCGTCTATTTCGACGAGTTGGAAATTGAGTGTCTCGCCCATTGGCGCCCGTTGACCTTCGTCGATTTGACGCCGCAACGTTTCAAGGCCGCTCATTGCATGTTCAGGGGCGAGAGTCATTCGAAGATCGGTCCCGGTAAGTCAAAANTGAAATGATCAATGCGGAGCGTTTGCTCGTCCGATCAGTACGACGCCTGACGCTTCTCGAGAAAGGCAGTAATGCCTTCGCCGCCGTCCCTGTGATAAAGCGCGTCCAGAAAGGTCGTCTTTTCGTGCTCCAGATAGGTAGTTCGATCCTGCGATCCCGCTTGCTCGATCAGTTGTTTCATCAAAGCCAACGCGTGTGGCGAACGCTGCCCCAAGGACTGGGCGAGTTCCGTCGCGGCGTCGATTGCGGACCCCGGCGAGACGGTCCGGTTCACGACCCCGTAAGCGGCAAGTTGCCCGGCTTCCAAAGCCACGCCGTTTAAAAGCGCGTCGCTCACCACCGCCTTCGGCAGGGTTCGCACGAGCTCCCATGCACCGCCGCCATCGGGTGTCAGCGCGATCTTGATGTAGGACATGACGAATTTCGCGTTAGTACCGGCAATGATGAAGTCGCATGCCAGGGCGATGGAGAATCCCGCACCGGCCGCGAATCCTTCTACGGCGGCGATCACCGGCTTCGGACACGCACGGATAGCGGCTGTGCACCGGTTGAGCCCCTCGATGCTGTCTGCCTGGACTGAGCGCGGACGCGACCGGTTGCCGAGCAGCCGCACAAGGTTCCCACCGGCGCTGAATACACCATCGGCACCGCTTAGGATTACGCAGCGGACGGCGTCGTCGTGGGTCGCATCTGACACTGCTTTCGTGAGCGCGTCATACAGCGCCGGGCCCAGCGCATTTTTCGCCGCGGGGTTCGATAGCGTCAGAAACAGCGTGCCGTCGCGGCGTTCGAATAACAGGTGCTCTTGCATCGGTGCGGATCGTCTCCGAAGGAAGTCATGCTGTGCCCGCGTCTTCGACCGGACGCCTTTTTGCGCGCGGCTTTGCGACTTTTTTGGCCGGCGGTAGCGGGTTGTCGGTGGCACCGTCCTCGAAGGCGATCAACCCAGTCAGGATGAATTTCAGCAATCCCTGACGCCATTTCTCGAACGACACCTTGCGTTTAAGGCTGGGTCCGACCGGCCGGTCGCTGTAAAACATACTGAGCCCATGAACGGCTGACCACGCGCATCGCACTTTCAACTCGTCGAAACGCTCGCTTGCGCCACGCTCGGCGAAGTAATCCTCGACCGCACCATGCAGTAACTCATACGAAGCATTGCCTGCGGCGAGCAGGTCAGGATAGTGCTCCTTGCCGACAATCTGCGGCCCGAACATCAGGAAGAACAACGCAGGTTGCGCAATGGCGAACTCGATATAGCCGTCCAGCACCACGAGCAAGCGTGCCTCTGCGGTCATCTCGGGCAACAGGCGCGCGCGCCGAACGGTAATCAGTTCCCAGAAGCCTTCGGTGGCGATCGCAGCCAGTAGTCCTTCCTTGTCCGCGAACTGGTTGCGCGGCGCGCCGTGAGACACGCCGGCGAGCCGCGCAGCGGAGCGCAATGTCAGTCCGTGGATGCCCTCGCTGGCGAGAATCTCCCTGCCGCAGCGGATCATCTCTTCGCGCAGATTGCCGTGGTGATACGGGCGTCGAACGGGAGCGGGCAAGGCTTTGGTCATGGCGAGTCGGGGTCGGTAAGGGGATAACGGGAGATCCAGTTTAACGCGGACGCCACTGCGCAGAAAGGCGTGCCAGGCGTGCCTGACCTGGTCCGGCCGAACGATGCAACTCAACACGACATACCGGTGTCATTCGAACAAGAACTCGTATTTGACGACCATCGTAGCGAAGGCGCTCCGAACCGCAGCAATCGCCACCTCTCTCTCGTCGGCCGACAGTGTTGCGGGCATCACCAGCGTCGACATCACGCCACGATCGCCCCGGTCATCGACGCGAATGTCCACCACGGGCACCGGCGACTGGCCCTGCACGTCGGCGAGCATCTGCCATTGAACGCGGCGAATGGCGTCGTTGCGCAAGCTGTTCTTCTGGATCTTGCCGACTGACGTTTTCGGAATAGCATCGACGATGTAGAACTGTTTCGGCACTGCAGCACGCTCGGGAATGACTTCGTAGGCGTAGTGCTTCAGACGTCCTAGCGGATAAGTGGAGCCCGCGTTCAACGCCACATAGACCACCGGCAATTCGCCGGCATGCGCGTCGGGAATGCCGACCGCTGCCGCGTCGAACACTTCGGGATGCCGATACAGGGCTTCCTCGATCATGCGGGGGTCGATATTGTTGCCGCCGCGAATGATCAGGTCCTTCGCGCGCCCCGTGAGCCAGAAGTAGCCTTCTTCATCGGCATATCCGAGGTCACCTGTGTTGAACCAGGTGTCGTCCAGCCAGATATCCTCATTGTGACCGCTGCCGAGATAGCCCGGAAAAATGTTGGGACCACGCACCACGACGATGCCCGGTTCGAGCGGCGCGCAATCGCGCAGAATGCGGCCGTTCGCCACTTTCACGGCCTTCAGTTCTTCATAGGCGAAGCGAAAGCCGATCGATCCTACGCGTGCTTCTCCATAGCGCGGGTTGGTCGCGCTCAATGCAGTGCCTTCGGTCAAGCCGTAGCCTTCGATCAGCGTCGCGCCGGTTTTCTGGGTGAACGCCTCGGCGACTGCAGCCGAGAGGGGCGCTGTGCCACAGCTTGCCGTCTTGAGCGAGCTGATATCTGCCCCGTCCAACGGGATGTTCAGCAGCAAATTGACGACCGTCGGCACCATGCTGAGCGTAGTGACGCGAAAGCGCTCAACGATTCGCCACATGTTGCGGATCACGGACGGATCGCGCCAGCCGCTAGCCGATAACATCACCACCGAAGCGCCGGCCGCGAGCGCCATCAGGCAACTGGTCAGGACGCCCGTGACATGGAACATAGGTACGCCGCACACGCGGACATCGGAGGGTCGCACGTCGTACTGCAAACCACTGATCCACGCCATGAAGACTTCATTGGCGTGTGTGTGCAACGCGAGCTTGGGCGTGCCGGTCGTGCCGCCGGTGTGGAACATGGAGGCAATGTCGGACGGCGCGATAATCCGGCCGCTGTCCAAGTTGTTGCCGTTGAATTCGGGCAGGCGCGCAAGCAGATCGACGATGCTGTCGTCGCGAACTGCCGTGCCGCCCGCCTTGATCCAGTGCTTGACCGCCGGGAGGTCCTGACGGATCTGCATGGCCTTGTGCCACGCCTCGATATCGCCGTCCGGGCCATAAGTAATCACTGCCTTGGCTCCCGCTTGCCGCAGTAATGCAGCAATGATTTCTGGCTCGAGCATCCAGCTTACCGGGCAGACAATACCGGCGGCCTCCGCGCCCCAAATGGCGTATTGCGACTCCGGCGTGATGGGCATGATCACGCCCACCACATCGGTCGAACCGATGCCGAGCGAGTGAAGCAGGTTGGCTGTCTGCGTGATCCTTTCAAACAATTGCCCGTGCGTGATCGTGCTCGCCCGGTCCAGTTCGTCGCCGGAGTCAAAGTAATGCAGCGCCGCCGCGCCCGGCTGCCGTATGCTCCTCTCGCGCAGCATCGCATAGGTACTGTCGGGCAGGTGCCGCTCGGCAAGCGGCGTTTGCTCGAACGCCTCGACATCCGCCATGGTGCGGACCATGAGGCGCAGATCATCGCTGGATGCCGGCGTTTCAACGCACGATTCAATCACCGTTTTAGACATGTTCAGGAACCCTTATAGACTGGCCGGCGCTTATTGAGGAATGCGTTTCCACCTTCGTGCATGTCGTCGGTGCTAAAGAGTGCGGAGAACGCGAGGGATTCCATCATCAGCGCCACGTCGAGATTGGCATCCTGACCAGCATGGATCAGGAGCTTGGCCAGCGCGATGGAGTGAGGAGATTTCTCGGCAATCTTGCGTACGTAGTTCTTCGCCTCGTCGAGCAATTCGGCGGGACGCACTACCTTGTTGACGAGACCGACCCGATACGCTTCGTCTGGCGCGATCACTTCACCCGTGAAGATCATTTCTTTCGCCTTCGTCGCGCCGACGAGCCGCACAAGCCGCTGCGTGCCTCCGCGCCCCGGAATAAGCCCGACGTTCGTCTCGGTCTGGCCGATCTGCGCATTGTCCGCGGCTACCCGCAGATCGCATGCCATCGCCAGTTCCAGGCCACCGCCGAAGCAGGGGCCCGCAATGGCCGCAACGATAGGCACGATGCTGTTGTGAATGAGCGCCCACAAATCGGGCGTGCCGCTCGTCGGCGTGAACACGTCCATGGGACGGCGCACCAGCATCTCGTTCAGATCTCCGCCCGCAACGAACGCCTTCGTGCCGCCCCACAGCACGATGCCCCGCACCGACCGGTCCGCGATCAGCGCGGACAATGCTTCGTAGAGGTCGCTGCGCAATGCGTTGTTGATGGCGTTGTATTTTTCGAGCCGGTTCATTGTGACGACAGCACAACTTCCGTCCCGGTCGACGAACACGGTGCCGTATTCCGTCTTTGCTGCGTTAGCCGTTGAATCAGACATGACTGAGTCGCCTCCCAAGGTTCAATGGATGAATTCAAACAAACCAGCCGCACCCATTCCACCTGCGGCGCACATGGTGACGACGCCGTATTTCGCTTTGCGCCGGCGTCCTTCCATCAAAATGTGGCCGACTTGACGCGCACCCGTCATGCCGTACGGATGACCGATCGCGATGGCACCACCGTTCACATTGAGACGCTCCTCAGGCAGACCGAGGACATCGATGCAATAGGTCGCCTGGCAACCAAATGCTTCGTTGAGCTCCCAAAGGTCAATGTCGTCGATGCTCAGGTTGTTGCGCTCGAGCAGGCGCGGCACGGCCTTGATCGGTCCCACGCCCATCTCGTCCGGCTCCACGCCTGCCGTGGCGAGGCTCACGAAGTAGCCGAGCGGCGTAAGGCCGCGTCGCTCCGCTTCCTGCTCGGACATGATGACGAGTGCCGCGGCGCCGTCGGAGAACTGACTGGCATTGCCGGCAGTGACCTGGAAACCTTCACCTTTGACGGGCGGTAGCCCGGCGAGGGTTTCGAGCGTTGTGTCCGGCCGGTTGCCTTCGTCCTGCTTCAACAGACATTCCACTGTGCTTGTTTCGCCAGTCGCTTTATCGACGACTCCTTTCAGGGACGGCAAGGGCACGATTTCATCGTCGAAAATACCGGCCGCTTGCGCACGGGCTGTACGTTGCTGGCTTTGCAGGGAGAACGCATCCGAACGCTCGCGCGAGACGTGGTAACGGCTCGCCAGCGTTTCGGCTGTTTCGATCATGTGGGTGTAGACATCCGGGCGATGCTCGGCGAGCCACGCTTCGCGTTGCGCTGTCTTGAGCGTGACCGGCTGCGACAGGCTGATCGACTCCACGCCGCCTGCCACCATGACGGGGACTTTGTCCACCAGCACGCGCTGCGCTGCAAAGGCGACGGCCTGCAGGCCCGACGCGCAGAAACGAGTCAACGTGGTACCGCTCACCGACACCGGCAAGCCGGCGCGAATGGCGGAAGCGCGCGCGATATTTCCGCCTGTTGCCGCTATGGGCTGGCCGCAGCCAAACACGATGTCTTCCACTTCGGCGCCATCAAGATTGGCACGCGCGACAGCGTGTTTGATCACATGGCCGGCCATGGTCGCGCCGTGGGTTTGATTGAATGCGCCGCGCGTCGCTTTGCCGATTGGGGTACGTGCGTACGACACGATGACTGCTCGAGTCATGGACATCTCCAGGTTACGTTTATGCGAGCACGCCGGTCATGACGTGCAATATGGACAGTGGATACATTTGTCGTATAAATTGCTGAATCTCGTCTATGTATCCAGTGTCTATATCGTAGTAACGCACCGACTTCTCGTCAACAAAAAGTGCAGTTAATTGGGGTATACATGGACTGCTAAGAGAACCGACGGCATGTTCGCGCCACCCTGAGATCCTTATCGCACAAGGCTTAAAGCGAGATCGGAAAAGCCGTTTCGAGTCAGCTGGCAGTGCTGCCCCGCCATAGGTGTTAGCCCTGAAGCAAGGTTCATTTGCTTGACGAGCGTAATCCTCATTACTAGCATGTAGACGGTGGATATATTGATCGGTTTGAAGCACGGATGTGATTGTGGATGTCTGTTTTCCCCAGGAGATGTTTGATGGATTTCAATGGAACGCAATTGATCAGGGCGCCTCGCGCCGACGTATGGAAACGGCTCAACGACCCTGCCACGCTGAAGGCGTGCTTGCCCGGTTGCGAATCCTACGAAGCGGCTCAAGACGGCGCCTACGACGCGGTGATCCTCGCGGCTCTCGGCCCGGTCAAGGCGCGATTCAAGGGAACGGCGCAGATCCTCAATGTCGATGAAGGGACCGCTTACCGGATCGAAGGAAGTGGCAGTGGCGGCATTGCAGGACACGGCAAGCTCGGAGCGGATGTCTGGCTCGAAAGCAGCGAGGAAGGCACCGTGCTGAACTTTCGCGCTGACGTGCAGATGGCGGGCAAGCTCGCGCAACTTGGATCGCGACTGGTCGGGTCCGTTGCGAACAAATTCGTGGCAGAGTTTTTCTCGCGCTTCGAGCAAACAGTGAGCGCCGACGTCGGCAAGCCCGGTGCCACTGCGGCATGGAATCTTTCAACCGGCGCGCAGGAGGCAGCAAGTTGAAAACTCATATGAATCTCACGATCAACGGCGCAGCAAGGGAAGTCGACGTTGAACATCGGCGTCTGCTGGTTCATACGCTGCGCGACACGTTTCATCTGACCGGTGCGCATATCGGATGCGATACGTCGCAATGCGGAGCGTGCACCGTACTACTCGACGGCAAGACGGTGCGCTCCTGCACGGTCCTCACGGTCCAGGCGGAAGGATGTGAGGTCCGGACCATGGAGGGCATGGACGATGATCCGGTTGTCAGGGTGCTGAAAAAATGGTTCAACGAACTCCACGGCCTGCAGTGCGGCTACTGCACGCCGGCGATGATCCTTGCGGCGCGCGCGCTGCTTTTAAAGAACAGCGATCCGTCGGAGCATGACGTGAGGGCGTCGTTGCATGGAAACCTGTGCCGGTGCACGGGCTACCAGAATATCGTCGACGCGGTGCTGGCAAGCGCGAAGACGTTGCAGCAGGCTTCGTTGGAATCGGTCGAGGAGCACGCCCATGACTGAGGTAATGGACCAGCGGGCGACCCGCTTCATTGGCCAGGCGATAGCGCGGCGCGAGGATAAGCGCCTGATGTCGGGTCGCGGCAAATACACAAGCGACTTCCGGTTTGACGGCATGGCCTATGCGGTGTTCGTGCGCTCGCCCTTCGCGCACGCGACAATCCGAAGCATCGCTACAGGCGAAGCGGCTGCGGCGCCGGGCGTGGTCGGTGTGCTGACGGCGAGAGATATCGAAGGGAAGGTCGGCGACATCAAGCCGAACTGGGTCATCAACGGAGCCAAAGTCCCGTCTCATCCTCCGCTGGCAGTCGAGCGCGTACGCTATCTGGGCGAACCGGTCGCAGTCGTGATCGCAGCCACGCTCGAACAGGCGGTGGACGCCGCCGAGTTGGTCATGGCCGAGTACGACGAACTTCCGGCGGTCGTCGACGCCGAGGCGGCGCTGACCGAGGATGCGCCATTGCTCCACGCCAACGTTCCTGCAAATCACATCGGCGTGTATCGGGTGAAAGGCGGCGACCACGAAGCGGCGACGAAGAGAGCGGATCGGCTGGTCAAGATTCGGCTAGTCAATCAGCGGCTGATTCCGAGCCCGTTGGAGCCGCGTGCGCTTTGCGCCAGTCATGACGCTACGAGCGACACACTGACTTTCGTCGTCCCGACGCAGGTGCCGCACATGTCGAAACGATGGCTCGCGGAAGCGCTGCGCTGGCCCGAGCATCGCATCCGGATAGTCGCACCGGACATTGGAGGGGGATTCGGCGCGAAGATGCATTTCTACGCGGAAGAGATTCTGGTCGCGTATGCATCGAAGCACTTCGCCTGCCCGGTCAGCTGGACCGAGACGCGCAGCGAGAATTGCGTAGCAACGACCCATGGCCGCGCACATGTGGAGTATGTAGAGGCCGCGGTCACGCTCGATGGCAAGGTGCTCGGCATGAAGGTCCGCTCGTTCGCCAACCTGGGCGCTTATTTATCAAACATGGGAACCGGCATTCCCACAGTGAACACCGCGAGTTATGTGACAGGCAACTACCAGATCAACTCGGTGGACGTGGAAGTGAATCTCGTCACGACCAACACCACGCCGGTGGACGCATACCGGGGAGCGGGCCGGCCGGAAGCGGCCTACATCATCGAGCGCGCGATGGATGCCGTCGCCCGCGAACTGGACATCGATCCGGTCGAACTGCGCCGCCGCAATCTCGTGCAGCCGGACCAGTTTCCCTATGCGCCACACGAAGCCGCGCGCGGAAAGTGGGACAGCGGTGACTATGAGGCATGCCTGAACCGCGCGACGGATCTTATCGATTATGCAGGCTGGCGCAAGCGCCAGATCGAGTTGCGCAAACAAGGGCGGTTCATCGGTATTGGCGTTTCGTGCTACATCGAGCTCGTGGGCATGGGCATGTCGGTGATGCTGAGTCGCGTGGGATTCGATCGCGGTGGATGGGAAAGCGCCCACATCCGTGTGCATTCGGACGGGAAGGTGACGCTCTTCAGCGGTTCGATGCCGCAGGGCCAGGGGCACGCGACCACCTTCGCGCAGATCGTGGCCGATGTGCTGCAGCTTCCGCTCGACGACGTCGAAGTCGTGCAGGGTGACACCGATCGCGTGCTCGCCGGGCACGGTACCTTCAACTCCCGGTCTGTGCCAGTGGGCGGCTCGGCTGCGTTTATCGCTGCTCAGAAAATTTCGGTGAAAGCGAGATTGATCGCCGCGCACATGCTCGGCGCGACCGACGAGACGTTGTTGTATTCGGACGGCGTGTTTGTTCATCGCGATCACGGCGAATCCAGTCTTCCGTTTGCCCAGGTTGCGCGGATGGCCTACGTCGCCAGCAAGCTGCCGCCGGGATGCGAGCCCGGACTGGAGGAGCGTGTGTTCTACGAACCCACGTCGATGGGCGCACCGAACGGATGTCACGCCGTCGTTCTGGAGGTCGATGTCGAAACGGGCAGCGTAGAGATCCTCGACTATGTTGCGGTGGACGACGTAGGTGTGCTGATTAATCCGCTGCTGTGCCACGGGCAGATGCAGGGCGGCATTGCGCAGGGCATTGGCCAGGCGCTTTACGAAGAGGCGCGCTACGACGAATCGGGGCAGCTCCTGACTGGCTCGCTGCTCGATTACGCTTTCCCCAAGAGCGAGCAGATTCCGCGAATCCGCACGAGCTTCCTGGTTTCGCCCGCACCCGGGAATCCGTTAGGCGCGAAAGGGATCGGAGAGGCCGGCTGCGTGGGGGCGCCGCCTGCGGTCGTCAGTGCAGTATGCGACGCGTTGAAGCCGTTCGGTATCCAGCATATCGACATGCCGCTTACGCCCCCAAAAATATGGCGTGCCATTCAGGACGCCGGGCGGAGCGCAACATGATCCCTTACGACTTCGAATACGTCCGGCCGACAACGGTCGCAGACGCTGTCGCGCTGCTGTCGAATCATCCAGACGCCAAGTTGCTGGCGGGAGGGCATTCACTTTTGCCGATCATGAAACTCCGGCTCGCACGACCGTCGATGCTGATCGATATCACTCACGTTCCCGAACTCAGGCGCATCGAGGTGAATGACGATTCCGTGATTATCGGGGCTGGCTTGACACATGCAGAACTCGAGGCTGATTCGCGACTTCAGGACAGCATCCCGTTGTTCGGAAAAGTGGCGGAAGTCATCGCCGATCCGGCCGTTCGCAACCGGGGAACGATCGGCGGCTCGCTGGTCAACGCAGACCCGTCAGCGGACTGGCCCGCGGCTATGCTGGCGCTGGAAGCGGAGATGGAGATCGTCGGGCCGACAGGAAGCCGGCGCGTGCCGGCGACAAATTTCTTCGAAGGCGTGATGGCCTCTGCGGTGCAACCCGAAGAACTGCTTACGCGGATCATCGTGCCGGTGCTGACGGAAAGCGTGTGCGGATATCGGAAGTTTCGTCATCCCGCATCCGGCTATGCAGTGGCGGCGGCAGCTGTCGTGCTTCGCTATGACGGCGAACGCTGCATTGATGGGCGAATCGGCATCACCGGTGTGGCCGATGCGGCGTTCAATGCGCGAGCGGCCGAGACGATGCTCGCCGCCGGCTTCGACGGACGGCCTGAGCAGATTCGCGAAATCGCGGCTGTCGCCCTGGACGGTGTGGTGGCTCTGGAAGACGGTTTTGCAGACTCGAGCTATCGGCTCCAACTGGCTCGGACCATGGTGGAACGAGCGCTTGCCGATGCGCTGAAAAACAGGACGTCCAATGCGTAGGTATACGACACGGAGACCGTCAAATGCATGACAACGTTCGCTATGGCCGAATTGCAGCCGCAGGTTGGATACTCCTGGCAACGGGGATGTCGGCCCATGCAGCGGCTCCATCTTTGGGCGACGCGCCGGCGATCGTCTATTCCGAATCGTCGGTCAAGGTAATTCATGAGACGGTGGATGTCTCTGTCGACTTCGATCGCTTTACGACCCGGCTGGAGCATTTGCTCGGCCACTATGACCCCTCGGTAAACGGGTTGTTCGGCAAGGATCCGACCTTGGCAATCCAGCGTATGAAAGCGATGGAGGGCACCGACAGGTTCATGATCTTTGCGTCGCAGAATCACGGCGCGCTGCTCTCGATAGCGGGCACGCCGATGAAAGCCAAGCGCTATCACATCGGCAATCCGCTGATCGCCCTTGACATGACACGCCATCAAGTTGGCGCTGGCCTGTACGCGCCGTTGACGCTTCTGATCTACGAGACGAGCCCGTCAACCGTGCGAATCGAATTCGATAATCCGTCGTCGCTGTTCGGGCAGTTCAACGATGCGGCCGTCACTGCCATCGCGGTGAGACTGGATAGCAGTCTGCGGGACATGATCGAAAAGGCAGCGTTGCCGGACGATCGGCAAGCGACCGATCAGTAATTTTTCCGTTCAGTTCGAGTAAATTTCACACTCTAAATTATTAGTATAACGAAATGATTAATGACTAGATTTAAAAAAACAAACGTTCGCAACTGTAAATCAATGATGAGGCGCCAGGAGATGAGAATGCTCAGGAGGATGCAGTGGATTTCGAGGAGCGGCAGAAGCCGGACGTATTGCACGGTTGCCCGATCGCTGGGTGCGCTCGGCGTCCTGCTGGGAACAGCGGGGCAGGGGGCGCACGCGCAGTCGTCGGTGACGCTCTATGGCCTTATCGACGCGGGGCTCGTCTATCGCACCAACACCGGTGTCGCCGATGGCAAGTCGGCGAGCGCGATATCGTTTTCCGGCAACAATCATGCAACCAGTCGATGGGGCTTGATCGGCTTCGAGGACATTGGCGGTGGCACCCAGATCACGTTCAGGCTTGAGAGCGGTTTTAACCCCTCGAGCGGTGCCGGCGACTTCAGCTTGCCGTTTCCCAACGCAACGAACTCGCTGTTCGATCGTGGGGCGATCGTGGGCGTTGTCGCGCCGTGGGGTGCGGTCAAACTAGGACGGAACTGGACGCCGCTCTACGACGCCTATAGCGCGGCAGACATTACCGGCTTCTCGCTGACCGGGTCGCTCGCAAATGCCGTTTTCCAGAATTCGTCGAACATCAATCCCGCGCTTCCCACCGCGGCTGCAGCGACGGGCGCGAACAGTGCCGTGAATGGCGGGTTCCTCTATCAGTGGCTGAACAACTCGGTCAAATACGAACTCCCCGCGAATCGCTTCGGCTTCTCGGGAAGCGCCTTGTACTCGTTCGGAGGAACTGCCGGAGAGTTCCAGAATAAGCAGGCGTGGTCCGCGAACCTGAACTGGACACGCGGCAATCTGGAATTGCTAACCGCTTACTACGACGCACGCGATCCGACGGGCGCGACCAACGAGAACTGGCTGCGCGCCTACACGCTCGCCGTCAAATACACCTTCGGCGTAGTGAAAACCGCCTTCGACTTCATCAAATTCCGCAATCCGACCACGGGCGCGAACCAGAATTACTACTTCACCGCAGTCGCGTGGCAGATCACCCCCGCGTTACGTGTCACGGGTAACTGGATGTACCTGCAGGACCTGAAGCAAAGCACGGCAGGTGCCAATCTATACCGGCTCGGCGGCGAGTATTTTCTTTCGAAGCGCACGTCCGTTTATACCGACGTCGCGTTTGTGGACAACAAGCCGCGCGGCACGCTAGGAGCCGGCGTGAACAGCAGTCCGGTCAGTTCCAATGCCGCGACCATCGGGCGTAATCAGACCGCCATTACCGTCGGTATGCGCACGACTTTCTGAGCGAGCCATGCAGCCATGGAGACGAACATGAATTCACCAATCGATACAATCAGCCCGGCCCTGAATCGAGACGCCGACGCGACCTTGAAGCGGGCGTACGCGCGCGCCGAGTGGCGCATCGTTCCGCTGCTGTTCGGGCTATGGCTGCTTGCGTGGGTGGACCGGGCCAACGTTTCCTTCGCCAAACTGCAGATGCTTTCCGATCTGCAGTTCAGCGAGGCCGTGTACGGCTTCGGCGCCGGTCTGTTCTTCCTGGGCTATGTGATCTTCGGCGTGCCCAGCACGTTGTTCCAGCAACGCGTGGGCGCCCGGAAAACCATTGCCGCGATTGCCATCGGGTGGGGCGCGACGAGTATCGCGATGACGTTCATCCACGGACCGATGGCGTTCTATGCACTCCGGTTTCTGCTCGGTGTTTTCGAAGCGGGGTTCTATCCCGGTGTCATCCTGTACTTCACCTACTGGTTTCCGGCCAAACGCCGCACCCGGAACTTCAGCATCTTCCATTCGGCCGCTATCTGCTCGACGGTCGTTGTCGGCCTGACAGGCTCTGCGGTGCTCGAACACATGAGCGGGTATCTGGGTGTCGCGGGGTGGCGCTGGATGTTCCTCTTTCAGGCAGCGCCGACGCTCTTGCTCGGGTGCGTCGCTGTATTCGTGTTGCCTGACCGTCCGGCTAGGGCACGCTGGTTGACCGACGAACAAAAGCGCCTGATCGAGAGTGATCTTGCGCGGGAAAACAGCAGGATGGCCGGCCGCGAAGATCGGCCTTGGGTATCGCTGCGAACGCCGACGATCTGGAACCTGATTCTCATCTACTTTTGTATCCTGAGCGCGAATGCGGCGTTGTCCTTCTACATTCCGACCATTCTGAAGGAAGCGGGTTTCGGGGGGTATTCGGCTATCGGCAACGCGCTTGCGGCCATTTGCGTTCTGGGGGCACTCTTGAACGTAGCATTCTCTTCCCACGCGGCTCGCCGCGACGAAATTCGCTACCACTGCGCAGTGGCTTCGGTGGTCAGTGTGGTCAGCCTGGTCGCGCTCGTGTTGGTCTGGCATGAAAACCGGGTGGCGACGTTTGTCCTCCTGGTGACTGCGCTGGCGGGAACAGGCGCGGGCATTTCTCTGTTCTGGCAAATCCCGGGGCGCATGCTGAGCGGCAGCGCGGCCGCGGTTGGAATCGCATTCATCAGTTCGGCCGCAAATCTGGCGGGTTTTTTTACGCCCTGGCTCACGGGTCTGGTGAGAACGCTGACCGGCCACTACACGAGCAGTTTCCTCACCGTCGCCTGCATTCAAGCCATCGCGGCAATCGCGCTGTTCGCATGGACGCCCGTGCCGGGCAGCAAAAAATGAAGCACCCGGGCAGGATCGGGAACGACCAATTTATGGAGCTACGCGATGCAACATGCACAGGATGTAATTTTATTGGGGCAAGGCTTTTATTGGCAGGACATCAGCCCGGGGCAACGCTTTCGAACGCACCGGCGCACGGTCACCGAGAGCGACCTGATAGGTTTCATCAACGTCACGGGGATGCTCGAAGCCATCTTCATCGATGCGGATTACGAACACGGCGCCATGAGTGGACGTCCGGTTCCTGCCGCATTGACGAGTGGTTTGATCGAGGGAATGCTTTTCCAGACAATGATTCAGGGCACGGGCCTCGCGCTGCTCGAGATGGCGCTCAAGACCCACCTCCCCGTGGAAGTCGGCGACAAAATCGATGCGGTCATTGAGGTGCAGGAAGTCAAGTCGACGTCGAAAAGCAACCGCGCCGTTGTCACGAGCCAAGTTGATGTACGCAATCAGCGAGGTGAGCTCGTCGTGTCGTACACCGCGAAGCGACTGCTCGCAGGTCGCCCCTAACCAGCGCGGTGAGGTCGTTCTTCGAGCATGTTGACGCTAAGGTTGGTTTCGCCTCGACGAATAGGAAGCAGGTTGCTTGTACCTCGACGAGCGACCGAAGCAGCATGTGAGCGTCGCTGGCCACCTTCCGAGTCAGAACATCTACCGAATCAACGTCAGGGTCATGGTCATGGTCGGTTTCATGGATCAGGCGCGCATCGATAGCACATGTTGAAGAGGATCGGATGACGAGGGGAAGAGCCAACTACGCCTTAGTTCGGCCAGTTTCAGCCATTCTGCGTTGCCTTCCAATTCGCATAGTGGCAGGATGCCTTATGTAGTTTTGGGGTGCGTACGAACGCTGAAATCACTGAGGACGAAAATGTGAAGATTTTCGAGTACGGGAAAATTGTGCTATGAAGAATCTTAACGCAAGAGCATGGCTCGCACTTGCCGTCCTCGCCGTTGTGATGGGCCTTCTACTGTTCGTTCCCGCGGGGACCGTTCATTATTGGGAAGCATGGGCGTACCTGTTGATCTTCACAGGCGCATCGGTCTTCATTACGCTTTATCTCATGCGAAACGACCCGGCGCTTCTTGAGCGCCGAATGAGCGGCGGTCCGACGGCGGAGAGGCAACCAGCGCAGAAGTTCATCATGTTGTGTACGTCAATCGCCTTCATAGCTCTTCTTGTCGTGCCCGCGTTTGACCACCGCTTTGGTTGGTCCACCATGCCACTCGAAGGTGTTATGGCCGGGGACGCGCTCGTTGCGATTGGTTTTTATCTCATTTTCCTCGTGTATCGAGAAAACACGTTCACTTCAG
>JGI12635J15846_10000744_pt1 | contig 28168 bp, 27 predicted proteins | sample BlaSpr_A8_OM2_M2_FD_15846 | JGI IMG/M metagenome (IMG submission 15846)
TGGATGAAGCGGACTATCGGTCGAAACTTGGCGCGGCGGGGTTTGAAGGAATTGAAATCGAACCGACGCGAATTTACCGAGCTGAAGACGCGCGGGAGTTTCTTTCGGCGGAGGGGATTGACGCGGATGCGATCGCGCCAGAGGTCGAGGGGAAATTTTTGAGCGCGTTTGTGAGGGCGACAAAGCCGGCCGGAAAGGATTGCTGCGGGCCAACCTGCTGCAACTGAACGGCGATGGCGAAACACTACAACGTATTGTTTCTGTGCACCGGCAATTCGGCGCGGTCGATCATGGCCGAAGCGATTTTGAACCGGAAAGGCAAGCCGAATTTCACGGCGTACAGCGCAGGGAGTCACCCGACAGGACGAGTACGGCCGGAAGCGTTGAGGCAACTGGAGATCGCGAAGCTGCCGACCGAAGGTTTACGAAGCAAGGATTGGTCGGAGTTTGCGCTGCCCGACGCGCCGAAAATGGATTTCGTTTTTACGGTGTGCGATAACGCGGCGAATGAAGCGTGTCCAGTCTGGCCGGGCCAGCCGATCACGGCGCACTGGGGCGTTGCGGATCCTGCGCACGTTGTGGGATCGCCTGAGCAGATCGAAAAGGCATTTCGCGACGCATTTATGACTCTCGACCGAAGGATCAATCTGTTGCTCTGCCTGCCGCTCGCAAGCCTGGACCAGCTCGCAATCCGGAAGGAAGTGAAGAGGATCGGCCAGCAATGAAGCCGGGGCTGGGACCGCGTGTTTTCGCGGAATTCATCGGGACGGCGTTTTTGGTCGCTGCGGTCGTTGGCTCGGGAATCATGGCGGAGCGACTCTGCGGCGGGANTGCTGGGTTGGCGCTGCTGGCAAACACGATCGCGACAGGTGCGGCGTTGGTGGCGTTGATTCTGACGTTTGGGCCGATATCGGGCGCGCAATTCAATCCGGTGGTGACGGTTGCCGATGCGATGTTGGGTGGGACCGCGTGGCCGGAAGCAATTCCTTATATCGTCGGCCAAATAAGCGGCGGGTGTCTCGGGACACTGTTGGCGAACGCCATGTTCGGGTTGCGTCTTGTGTCGATTTCTCACCGCGATCGTGGCGGCACGTCACAGCTTTTGAGTGAGTTTGTCGCGACGTTTGGTCTGGTGTGCGTGATTTGGGGTTGCAGCCGGGCGCAGCCTAAACTTGTTGCTTTTGCTGTGGGATGCTACATCATAGCGGCGTATTGGTTCACGGCGTCGACATCGTTCGCAAATCCCGCAGTGACTGTGGCGCGCACACTCAGCGATACATTCGCGGGAATTCAACCGGCAAATATTCTGGGATTCATCGCGGTTCAGTTTGTCGGGGGAATCGTGGCGACATTGGTATTTCGGTGGCTGGAGCCGAAGTTGGCGACCGAACCGGGCCGGGTGCCAGTACCGACTAACGCCAGAATCGCGTAAATACCACATCTCCTTGGTCCTCTCAGAAAAGTTCAACATAGCGCTGCTCGTTCCCGTCGACGGTGAATGCAAAATTTCGCGTGAGTCCATCCGCGAAAAGTCGCAACGGACTGCGGCGCGCCGTCATCAGAAGGGTCTCGGCCATCCTTGGGCAGATGCTTAAGGACCGAGAAGATGAAGGAGCGCACCCTTGGGACTCGTGATGAGTGAATTGGCAAAGGTCGTCACCGAAGCGAAGAAGAGCAGCCCTAGCCGGCGGGAGCGACGCGTAGTCAGCCGATGGAGAGGGTTTGCGCGATTGGCGATCCTAGTTACGTTCGCTGCGTCGATGCTTCCATCCGGTGTTCGCGCGCAGGTTCCCACGTACGAAGTCACCCCCGAGGACAGCTCGATTAAATTCGACGTCGAGTCGTCCGTTCCAATCAAAGGTACATTTTCGCAATGGACGGCCAACCTGACGTTTAAGTCCCCGGACGTCACTTCGGGCGTTTTGGACATAAAGATTCAAGCGGACAGTGTCGATACCGGAAGCGGGATGAAGAATGGCAAGTTGAAAGGCAAAGACTTTTTTGACGCGAAGCGGGCCCCGCAGATCACCTTTGTCTCAACCAAGGTGGTTCAGACCGGCGAAGACACTTTTGAATTGGACGGCGATTTCACGATTCGTGGAGTTACGAAGAAAGAGAAGCTGGTGCTCAAGGTCAACGGACGGGGAACTGGCTCAGGCTTTATTACGGGCACAATGGCTTTCGACCGGAAAGAATATGGAATGAACAGCAACATACCGTTCATCAAGATCGCCAATCGTGTCGAGGTGAACGTCGATCTGAAATGGAAAAAAGTCGGCGGGCCTCCGCTGGTGTTTCAGAAATAGCGAGGCGGCTGTCGGAAAAAGATAACGCTGAGGCGCTGAGAGCGCGGAGATTCGCAGAGGGAACAAAGAGGCGAAGGCGGATTTCGTGAGGCCACATGATTGTGTTTATTGGCCGAGATGCGCCAGGGCGGCGCGGAGCGGATCGCTGGAAACGAGAATCAGACCGGCGTAAGGCGTGTACATCTCCAAGATCAGGAAGATTGCGCCTGAAACCGACAGGGCACTGACGAACCAGGTAGCCACGACGGTCGCGTTGCGGGGAGCGAAAATGCCCCAACCCATGAAAATGATGGTCAGCCAAGAAACCAAAACGACCACCAATGGTTTTGGAACCTGTGTAGAGGACTGTTCGAACATCAACCAGCGGGTTTGCGAGAGAGATATTTCGAGGGTCACCGCCTGAGACTGGATGAAGTGCTGCCTGTCGTCTTTTGGCAGCAGCGCCAGTGTCTTTTCCGACAGAGCTTCGGAGCTGACTGCTGCTGGGTCCAAATGCGATCCCGGCGGGCCACCGGCCTGCCACAGTCGATCGATGGAGCGCTCGACGACGCTTCGTAGAAAAGCGCGGCAATCGTTGGTCTCGGGTCCATAGTGAGCAAGCAGTCGGTCGAGTAAAACGATCTTGGCCGACATCTCGGTCAGTTCGGCGTTCTGCGTGTCGTAATAGGTCTTTGCGGACGCGATGAGCAAACCGAGAACGAGCGCGCACATTGTCGCGACCAAACCCATCCCCAGCTTGACGGAATCTTTGGAGTCGTCGCTCAGATGATTCTCCGGCATGAATCCCCGGAGAAACATGCCCAGCAGCGCGCCTCCGAAGATGAAGACGAATGCGACTAAGCCGACGGTCAGCGAACTCAAGGATCACCTTCCTAAGTGATACGGCGGGCCTCCGGGCCGAATTCTGATGCTAAATCTGGAGTTCGTTTCAAGATGTAGTCGAGGCCGCCGACGCGGAACCAGCGGTAGCCGAAAGGTTCAAGCAGGAGATGATGTTTGCCTGCGGCGTCGGCGGTGCTGTTATCTCCGGAGAGGACATTCACCAGGCATTCGGAGTTTTCGACTCCGACGACGAATGTCACCTGGCGCGGAATGGCGGTGAGATTGTGGACTACAACGACGGAATTGTTTCGCCAGTCGTAGCGGAGCGCCAGGACTTCAGGCGACCGCGTTTGCAGAACGGTGAAATTGCCCCAGCCGATTTCGGGGACTTCTTTGCGCATGCGGATCATGCGCTCCATCCAGTTCATCAGCGAGTTGGGATCGCGGCGTTGCTGCGCGACGTTGACGTGTTCGAATCCGTAGGCGCCGCCGCTGATCACAGGGAGGATGGGCTTGTCGCACTTGGTGAATCCGCCGTGCGGTTCGGCGGACCATTGCATTGGCGTGCGGGCGCAGTTTCGCTCCGGGAGTTTCAGATTGTCGCCCATGCCGATTTCGTCGCCGTAGCGCAGAACGGGAGTGCCGGGCAGGCTCATCATTAAGCTGTAGGCGAGTTCGAGCCTGCGGCGATCGCCTTGCAGCATCGGAGCGAGGCGCCTTCTGATTCCGCGATCGTAGAGCTGCATGTTTTTTTCGGGGCCGAATGCGGCGAAGACTTTATTTCGCTGGGCTTTGGTGAGGCGTCCGAGGTCGAGTTCGTCGTGATTGCGGAGGAATTGGCCCCATTGCGCGGTCGCGTCGGTTACTTGCGTGTCCTTTAAAGCTTTTGCGAGCGGGCGGCTGTCGCCCGAAGCGAGCGCGTAGAACAAGTGCTGATTGACGGCGAAGTTGAACATCATTTGAAGGCGTTCGCCGGACTCACCGAAATACTGCATGTCGGTTTTGGGGACGACGTTGGCTTCGCCGAGGACGATCGCGTCGCCCTGGCGCCACGATAGGAATTCGGTGAAGGTGCGCAACATGTCGTATTGCTCGACCGGTTTCGTGACGTCGGGACCTTTCGTGGCGATCACGAAGGGAACGGCATCCATGCGAAATCCGGAAACTCCGAGCTGAATCCAGAAGCCCATGATCTTGAGGATTTCGGCCTGGACTTCGGGATTCGAAGTGTTGAGATCCGGCTGAAAATCATAGAAGCGGTGGAAATACCATTCGCCCGCGGTCTTGTCGTAATTCCACGTGGATTTCTGGACGCCGGGGAAGACGACGCCATCGTTGGCGTGCTTTGGTTTCTTCTTTGACCATACATACCAATCGCGGTATTTGGATTTCGGATCGGAGCGCGCGTCGAGAAACCACGGATGTTTGTCGGACGTGTGATTGACGACGAGATCCATGATCAGGCGGATGCCGCGTTGCTTGCAGCCGTGCGTGAATTCGACGAAATCGCCGAGCGTGCCGTAGCGCGGATCGACGTTGTAATAGTCGGCGACGTCGTATCCGTCGTCGCGAAATGGAGAAGGCTGAAACGGCATCAGCCAGATCGCGGTGACGCCGATGCCTTGGAGGTAATCGAGGCGGTTCATCAGGCCGAGAAAATCGCCGACGCCGTCGCCGTTCGCGTCCATGAAAGTGGAAATGGAGAGGCAGTAGATGACCGCGTTTTTGTACCAGAGGTCGTTGATCATGGGAGCAGGTCGCGTCGGCGTTTGTTGTCTCGTCGCTTGAGGCGTTAGATGCGCGGGAGTGGCGGTTTGGCCTGCCTATATCCTCTTGCTCGCAGCCAACAGTTCCAACATAATCTTCGGCACTGAAGATGCAGGTCCAACTCAGGTAGTCCTTCGAAACCCAAACGTCCAGGCCAATAACGGAGAGCCATCGTATGAATCTAGTTCGCAAATCGCTGTCTAGTCTGCTTGTGCTTTTTTTGGTTGCTACGCCTGCCTTAGCGGATTTTAAGTACACCGACACGTCGCAGATTACCGGTGGCGCGTTGATGGGCATGGCGAATTTTGCGGCGAAGTTCAGCAAGGATTCGCGCGCGGCGATGCAGCCGATCACGACGACGCATTACATCAAGGGCAACAAGATGCGCACCGACGGGTCGGACGGGTCGATCCAGATTATTGACCTCGATGGTCGGCGGGTGATCTCGATCGACAACGAGAAGAAGACGTACTCGGTTGCCACCTTTGATCAGATCAAGGCTGCGATGGAGAAGGCGCAGGCGGATGCCGCGGCGAAAGCGAAAACAGAGAAGCCGGCAGCGGCGCCCGCTCAGGGTCAGGATGCACAGCAGCTTCAGGTGACGCCGAAGATCACGGTGCTGCCCGGCACGGGCACGCGAACGATCCTTGGGCAGGACACCAAGGAAACGAAAATCAAAATGGATATGGAGATGCAGGCGCAGAACGCGAATGGTCAACCCGCGCAGGCGTCGACACCGGGTCAGCCGAACAGCATCACGTTCACGATGACGATGGATACGTATGTCGCGCCCAGCGTTTCCGGGTATCAGGAGATCGGCGAGTTCTACAAAAAAATGGCGACGGAGATCAACTGGATGCCTCCGTCGAACATTCACGTCGATCCACGGATGTCGCAAGGGATGAGCGAGTTGGCGAAGAATTCGGATGCGTTGCGAGGTTTGCCGATGCTTTCGTATACGACGATGAGCATTCCGCCGCAGCCGGGAATGACTTCGAACACGTCGCAGGCTTCTTCGAATCCGCCGCCGAGCGACAATTCCAAGTCCACCGATTCGGGGAGTTCGGTGCCGACGAGCGGGTCGGACGCGGTTATGAAAGGCCTCGGATCGCTGTTCAACAAAAAGAAGAAGCAACAGCAGGACGACAACGCGAAAGCGGGCACGCCTGCGCCGCCACCGAATCCGAATCCCGACCCGAATGCGCTGATGGAAATGACGACGCAGGTGTCGTCGTATTCCGATTCGCCGCTCGATGCGAGTTTGTTTGATATTCCAGCGGGATATAGGCAGGTGCAGGGCGATCCGAACCAGATGTTCCTGGCTCCGGCGGCGACGCACAAGCACTAAACGCGACGGCACGAACCTAGAACAAACAGTCCGGCGTCAACGATCGTATGTTTCGTAGTGCGTTGACGCCGGTTCCATTTCCAGCAGGAAATTTTTGTCGAAGTCGTAGTATCTCGCGACGGTGATCGCGTCTCCGGCGAAGACGCGGATTGCGTCTTCGGATTCCCAGAATGTCACCATCAGGAAGTGCGCGACGTCGCCTTCGATGCGACGCAGAGCGTAGGCGCCTTTGTTCCCGGGAGTTGCGCGATAGTCGGGAATCGCTATCGTGCGCATCAGATGCAGATATTCATCGCTTTTTGCCGCGGGCGTTCTGCCATGCCAGATTCGCGTGATCATATCGACTTTGACGCGAGTGGTTGTCGATCGAGAGCGCTAAGGCACGCATCTTGCGGGCATGGGGCGCAGCAGTGCTGCGCCGGTACATATCCTACGCAGGTCTACTTTCCGACCCGCCGCGCTTGAAACAGTGCGGTCAGGTGCAGCATCAGGAATGTCGGCACCAAAAACGTCGGAATCAGCACGAGCGGCAACTGAGCCATCGGCGACGTTGTAACCGCCCCATACAAATTGGGCGCGAGCAGTGGGACGAGCGCGCCGATCGATATGGCCACGGCAAGATCCAAAATCCCGAGAAGATTCCAGAGAACGAATCTCTTGCTGCCCGCAAACGCGGGATTACGCAGAAGGGAAGCCAAGACCGTCACGGCTGTTATACCGACCAGCATGTCGCCGAGTCCCGCCGGCCAGGCAAAGATTCCAGGCAGAACGCGATAGGTGTAGAGGGAAAGAAATCCGAATCCGGCCCATCGCCACGCCTGCATCCCGACGATGATGCGTAGATCGGCGGAGAGAACAAATTCGCGGAACGGCCGCACAGTCTGGTATCCAATAAGAAAGAGACTGAGCGGCACGACGAAGCTGATCAACAGTGCAAGGGGCGGAGTGCCGGGCTGGCCAACGAACGCGCCGCGTGCCGCAAGGACGAAGACCAGCGCCAACCAAGCCGAGAAGAGGAAAGCCACAAGCGTGCGGATGCCGGAAACGGCGGGAAGTTTAGATTGATCGACATGAGATACCGCGGTGTTTGCCATGATTCGCTCCTACTGTCTGAGTGACTTGCAATTTGCAAGTTACTCAGGAATGTAGCAAACTAACTTTCACTATGCAAGTCACTAAATCACGTGGAAAGCGAAGCCGGCCGAGAGCGGAGACTTCGGGATTCTTGCGATCGCCTTGCGCGGTCGCCAACACACTCGACATTGTGGGCGACAAATGGTCGCTGCTCGTCGTTCGGGACCTTCTTCGAGGCCTTGCCACGTATAAAAACCTCCAAAATTCTCCCGAGCGCATCCCGACGAACATCCTTGCCGACCGGCTGAAACGATTGGAAGAAGCGGGCTTGGTTGCCAAGTCCGCGTATCAGGAGCATCCGGTGCGTTACGCCTACCGGCTGACAGAAAAAGGGAAAGCCCTGCGAGAGGTTCTGGGCGCCTTCGCGCGCTGGGGCAAAAAGCACATACCCGGCACTCGCACCCTGGAGGTTCCCCCAGTGCAATCCGCACGGGCGGAAGTGGAGCGTTGAATCGGAACGGCTCGACGAGCATCCGATAGAACTTGACTGGAGCGTCTTAACTCTGCCGCAGTGCCAATCTTCTTGCCGGGTACGGGTCGCGGGCGACAATTTCATGGCAGAGCGGCGACCGGCGGTACCTTGATTTTGCCGTGTTCGGGGAATATACTCATCCTTCGCTCTGAAGCGGGTCGCACGATGGAGTGGGCGCAAGCCCACTTTTTTGTTGGGCCGGTTGCAGTGCTCACGATACCGGCATTGGCCGGGGAGTCTCTAAGTGAATTTGGAGAAAATCCGCGCAGCAGCCGAGCGCGTGGCGCGTTCGGATGGGCTGGAAGTATTCGACATCGAGTGGAAGGTAGGGAAGCAAAGGTTTCTGCGGGTCTATATCGACCGCGTACCACCAGCGAAGGAAGCGGCGAGCGCAACGGGGGGCGTCGAGGCTACCGACCATGCGCCAGCCGACAGTACTGAGGGATCCTACGGAAATATCAGTCACGCCGACTGCGAGCGAGTCAGCCAGCAGCTAAGCGTGATTCTGGACGTGGAGAATCTCATCGAGGGCCCGGCAGGATACGTGCTTGAGGTGAGTTCGCCGGGTTTGGACCGGCCACTGCGGAATCCGGCCGATTTCGAGCGGTTTGCGGGGCGCCTGGCGAAGATCACGACGGGCGAACCAGTCGGGGAAGCCGGGCAGAAGTTCTTTGAAGGGCGGCTCGCAGGAGTGGCGGACGGCCGCGTGAAAGTGGAGCTGTCGGGAAAGAATGCGCGGGTGGTGGAAGTGCCGATGGAGATGATTCGCAAGGCGAATCTGGTGGTGGAGTGGTAAGGCAGTAAGAAACGGACGCGCTGGCGCAACGGGCGCCGTTGGCGCGGAAACGAAGGGAAGTAAGGACAACGTAAAGGATTTCTAGGAACGAACGGAAATGGCGAACCTGCTCTATCAGCAAATTGAGATGTTGAGCCGCGAGAAGCACATCGAGCCGGAAGTCGTGGTGTCGGCGATTGAAGATGCGATGGTTGTGGCGGCGCGGAAACACTACAAGACCGAAGAGGACCTGCGCGCGAAGTTCAACCAGGAAACCGGTCAGGTCGAAGTGTTTTCGGTGATGACGGTGGTCGAGGAAGTCGTCGATCCGAAAAAAGAAGTGAGCCTGACCGACGCGAAGAAGAAAAATCCGTCGGCGGAAGTCGGCACGGAAATCGTCGCGACCAAGCCGACCGATGCGTTCGGTCGCATTACCGCGCAGACCTTCAAGCAAGTGATTTTGCAAAAGGTGCGCGAAGCCGAGCGCGACACGATTTTCAACGAGTATCACAATCGGGTCGGCGAACTGGTGACGGTCGTCGTAAAGCGCGCGGAAGGGCCGGACCTGATTGTCGATATGGGCCGGACGGAAGCGCGGCTGCCGAAGCGCGAGCAGTCGAAGCTGGAGACGTACAACATCGGCGAGCGATTGCGCGTCGTGATCAAGATGGTGGATCGCGCGGCGAAGGGGCCGCAGGTCATCACATCGCGCGCGGATGCGAGCCTGGTACAGCGGCTGTTTGAGATGGAGGTGCCGGAAATTTACGACGGCACCGTGCAGATTCGTCATGCGGCGCGCGAAGCCGGCGAGCGGACGAAAGTGGCGGTGGCGAGCCGCGACAAGGACGTCGATCCAGTCGGCGCGTGCGTCGGCATGAAGGGTATGCGGGTGCAGTCGATCATTCGCGAGTTGCGCGGAGAAAAGATCGACATTATTCCGTACAGCGAAGAGACGGTGGCGTTTGCGCAAAAAGCGCTGAGTCCGGCAAAGGTTACTCGCGTACAGATCACCGATCCTGAGAATCACAAGCTCGAAGTGATCGTCGAGGATTCGCAGTTGTCGCTCGCGATCGGCAAGAAGGGGCAAAACGTTCGCCTGGCGAGCAAGCTGATCGGCTGGGACATCGACATCAAGAGCGAAGAAGAGAAGCGGCGCGAAATCGAAGAGGAAATGACCGCTCTGACGGCGCCGACGACTCCGCTGACGACGTTGGCCGGCATCGGGGCGAAGACGATCGAAAAGATCGAAGCGGCGGGGATTACGAACGTCGAGAAGCTTGCTGGTATGACGCCAGAGCAGTTAATGGAAATTCCGGGCATCGGCGAGAAGATGATCGACAAGATCTATCAGGCCGTGAACCGGTTCTACGAAGGCGGCGGCGAAGCCGCTGCGGGCGAAGCGACTGCCGAAGCGACCGCCGAAGGTGCGGAAGCGCCATCGGAAGAAGGCAGCGCAGAAACTGCCGAAGCGTCGGCCGAAAGCACTGAAGGCGCAGAGACGGCCGAGACGGCTTCGAGTGAAGAAGCTGCGCCAGAGACGACGGAACCGTCGAACGAAAACACGGATGCCGCGGAAGAAGGCGGCGAGAAAAAGCATTCGGAAGAGGCAAATTCCTAAGGATTCATGACGACAGACCCAAATCAGGTACGAATTAACGAGCTGGCCCGCGAATTAGAGGTCAAGGCAAAGGCGATCATCGACCTCTTGCCCGGGTACGGCGTACAAGAAAAGAAGACGCACTCGAGCTCGATTCCGGTCGATGTTGCCGAGAAGGTTCGCAGACATCTTCACGGCGTTGCGGATGAAGAAGCCGCCGCCGAAGCGCAAGCCAAGGCGGACAAAGACGCGAAGGAAGCCGCTGCCAGAGCGGCCCGGATGCGTCCGGCTGCTGCTCCGGTTCCTGCTGCGCCACCGCCGAGTGCGCCCGCGGTGACTCCTGCGGCGCCGCCACCGGCGGCGGTCGCTCCGAAGCCGGCCGCTCCAGTTGTGCCCGTTGCGACCGCGCCTCCGGCTGCCGTGCCGGCACCAGCCCCAGTTGCGCCTGCAGCTTCGGCGGCGACTCCTGCGGCGGTTCAGCCTTCTCCACCTGCACCAGTGCCAGCACCTGCACCACCGATCGCTCCGCGACCTGCGCCTCCGGCTGTTGCGCCCACTGCTCCGGCAGCTCCGGCTGCCACTGCGGGAACGACTGCGCCCGCGCCTTCCCGCCCGCCTGCCGGACCTCAATCTGGTGCCCCATTGCGCCCGCATGGCGCGCCCCCTTCGGGTGCTCCGCGCTCCAATGCGCCTGCGCAGGGTGGTCCACGACCTTTGCAATCGCAACAACCTGGGCGACCTGCTCCCGGTCAGCCGATGCGACCAGCGGCAGCTTCGCCGAATGCTTCGGGCGCGCCTGGAGCGCGGCCTGCGCCGCGTCCGCCAATGCCGACGGGAGGAAACCGCGGCCCAGTGCCGGGAACCGCTCCCGGAAGTTTCGGCGGGCAACAGCGTCAGGGTGGTGGTCCTCGTCCTGGTCAGCCGATTCGACCGCTCTCTGGAGGAGGCGGTCCCGGCGGACAAGGCCGATCATTTCCTCCACGTTCCGGTGGACCTGGCGGGCCGGGTGGACCTTCGCGTCCGTTCGAGCAGCGCCGTGGCCCGGTGCCGACAGGTTCGCGTCCAGGCCCCCGCGCGCCGGGCCGACCTGGCATGTTGCCGCCACTGCCCGACAAGATGCCGGCTAAGGCGGAGCCGGGCAAGCCGCTCTATGCGCGCAAGCCGCCCCAGCGCCAGCGTCCCGTTGCCGATAAGCGCGAGATGGAAGGCGAGCGCAAGCTTCACCCGACGCGCCAGCGCCCGGGTGCAGGTGGCAGAGGCCCCGCCGCAGTCATCGCGCCGCCCGAACCACGTCCGCCGCGCGACGTGCAAATCACCGAGGGCATCAAGATTCGCGAACTCGCGGAAAAGCTCGACGTCCGGGCGAAGGATTTGCTGAAGACATTGATGGATCGCGGTGTGTTCGCGAGCATCAACCAGGCTCTCGACGTGCCGACCGCGACGCAGATCGCGGAAGCGTTCAACGGCGTCGTGAGCGTCGTCTCCTTCGAAGAGGAAATGGTTCTCGAAGTCGCGAAGGAAGAGACCAAGGAAAACCTGAAGCCGCGGCCGCCGGTGGTTACGGTGATGGGCCACGTCGATCACGGCAAGACGAGTTTGCTCGACGCGATTCGCGAAGCGGATGTTGCGACCGGTGAAGCAGGCGGCATCACCCAGCACATCGGCGCGTACAAAGTGATGGTGGGCGATCGGGCGGTGGTGTTTGTCGACACACCAGGTCACGAAGCGTTTACGCGGATGCGCGCGCGCGGCGCGAAAGTCACCGACATCGTCGTGCTGGTCGTGGCGGCTGATGACGGCGTCATGCCGCAAACCAAGGAAGCGCTCGATCACGCGCGCGCGGCGAATGTGCCGATCGTCGTGGCGGTCAACAAAATCGACAAGCCGGAAGCACAGCCGGAGCGCGTGAAGCGCCAGCTTGCCGATTTGAACTTGCTGCCTGCAGAGTGGGGCGGCGACACGGAATTCATCGAGGTTTCGGCGAAGAACAAGACCGGGATTCCCAAGCTGCTCGAAACATTGCTCCTCGTTGCCGATTTGCGCGAGCTCAAGGCGAATCCGGATGCGCCGGGTTCGGGTACGGTATTGGAATCGCGTGTCGATAAGGGACGCGGCCCGGTTGCCACGATCTTGATTCAGAACGGCACGCTGCGTTCGGGCGACTTCTTCATCGTCGGCTCGGTATTCGGCAAGGTGCGCGCTCTTTTTGACGATCGTGGGCGGCCGACCAAAGACGCTACGCCGTCGACGCCGGTCGAAGTGCTCGGTTTGCAGGGCATTCCCGACGCGGGCGACAACTTCCAGGTAACCGACGAAGCCAAGGCGCGCCACATCGTGGACTTCCGCCAGGCGAAAGAACGCGATGCAGCCATGGCGCGTTCAAGCGGCGGTCGCATCACGCTCGATCAGTTGCATGAGCAGATGAAGGCCGGCGAGGTCAAAGAACTGGGCGTCATCATCAAGGCCGACGTGCAGGGTTCCGTCGAGGTTTTGAGCGAAATGCTGCCAAAGCTCTCGACCGACCAAGTGAAGCTGAAGATTATCGGGTCGGGCGTTGGCGCGGTGACCGAGAACGACGTGCTGCTGGCATCGGCGTCTGGCGCGATCATCATCGCGTTCGGAATTCGACCGGATCGCAAAGCGTCGGAACTCGCGCAGCGCGAACACGTCGAAATCCGGCCGCACACGATCATCTACGAAGTCTCCGACGAAATTAAGAAGGCGATGGAAGGGCTGCTCGAGCCCGTCGTGCAAGAGACGTACCTGGGCCGCGCGGAAGTTCGCAATACGTTCCGCGTCAAGGGATTGGGAACGATCGCCGGTTGCTACGTTGTCGACGGCATTCTCAAGCGCGACTCGCAGGTGCGCGTGCTGCGCGACGACGCGGTGATCTACACGTCGAAGCTGAACTCGCTGAAACGTTTCAAAGACGACGCGAGCGAAGTACGCACCGGATTCGAGTGCGGCGTCGGCATCTCGAACTTCAACGACGTCAAGGTCGGCGACATTTTGGAATGCTTCCAGGTGACCAAGCTTTCGGCCGCCGAAGCCGCGGCTCAAGGCGGATCGCCGGCCGGGCGCAAGTAGTTCGCCACCGCTTGGCGTTCGCAGGTCACGGTCGCGAGTCACGATAAAATAGGGACCGCTCATGCCGGTCGGCTTACTCACCCTCGAGCTGCACATCCCCGACGCGCAATCGCTCAAGGATAAGAGGCAGGTGCTTCGCAGCTTGAAGGATAAGCTGCGGAGGGAGTTCAACGTTGCGGTGGCGGAGTTGGAGCATCACGACGTGTGGCAGCGTTCGGTGATCGGAGTCGTGACGTTGTCAAACGAAGAGAAGCACGTCCGCGAGATGTTGCAGAAGGTGTTAGACAAAGCGGACGAAATATTGGGATCGTTTTTGATCGGGCAGAGATTTGAGATTGTTTGAGCGACTGCGCGACGAAGGATTGCCGCGGCCGCTGTGAACGGAAATGACCACAACGAATCATCGACATGAACGCGTGGGCGAAGAGATCGCGCACGAGATCAACGCCATGCTGGCAGGAGAGCTGAAAGACCCGCGGCTTGAGGGCAGCGTCGTCGTCAGCCAAGTGCGCGTACAGACGGATATGAAGCATGCGCGCGTATTTGTCAGCGTAAAAGGCTCGAACAAAGAGCAGAAAGACGCCATCAAGGCGCTGGAGCATGCGGCGGGATACATTCGCAGCGAATTGATCGAACGGTTGCAGCTGCGGCGTTTGCCGGAGATGCATTTCACGCTCGACACGTCGCAGGAACACGTCGAACGGATCGAGCAACTTTTGAAAGAGATGAAGAAAGACAAGCCGGCAGCTTCGTCGGATTGAAGACGTCGTTTTCAAAGTTGTTTGCAATTCATTCCAGCTAAATTCAGGTAACCTCAGACTTCATGCCGCGACAACCTGTCCCTGCGCCTTACGACGGCGCGCTCGTGATCGACAAGCCGAAGGGAAGAACATCGCACGACGTTGTCGATGCGGTACGGCATCTGGCCGGGATGCGGCAGGTGGGGCATCTGGGCACGCTCGATCCGCTGGCGACGGGAGTACTTGTAGTGCTACTCGGGCGAGCGACGCGGCTCGTGCAGTTTTATTCCGGCCGGCGGAAAAGGTATTCGGCCGGATTTCGATTTGGATTTGCTACGAATACGTTTGATTCCGACGGAGAAGCCGAAGGGCCGGACGCCGCGCCTGCACTGGATCGATCGTTGCTCGAGCGATTTGCTGCGGAGCGCGTCGGACGGTTCGAGCAGATGCCGCCGTCGTTTTCGGCGAAGAAGATTCACGGACGCCCGGCGTACGAACTGGCTCGAAAAAAGCAGGTAGTCGAGCTGAAACCGGTCGAGGTCGAAGTATTCGAGTACAAGCTGACCGAAGTTGACGGATATATCGCTCGATTTGTGATCGAGTGCTCGTCGGGGACATATATCCGCGCGCTCGCGCACGAGATGGGGCAGAAGCTCGGCTGCGGAGCGCATCTTGCGGAAATTTCTCGGCTGGCTGTCGGGGAATTTTCGCTGGAACAGGCGATCAAGCTGGAAGAATTGGCCGAAGGCGCAAGAGCCGGGAAGTTTGCCGACTATTTGATCAAGCTCGAAAATCTTCTGCCGAATTTTCCGAGGGCGAATGTGTTGCCGATCGTGGAGCGACGCGTGCGACACGGGACAAAATTCAACATTACGGTGGCGCAGATTCAGCCGGGGCGCGTTGAGGCGGCGCCGGGCGCGACGTCGGAGCTGGATGGCGGCGAACCCAAGGCGCCAAAGTTGCGCGTATTCAACCAACAGAATAAATTGATCGCAATTGCCGAGGCGGTCGTCCCTCGGACGTATCAGCCAGTGGTCGTGTTCGACCCGATGGGATGATCGTTTTTGCTGAATTGGCGGATGGTCGCGTTTAGGCTTGTGTTTTGAGGAGCTGCGAATGAGTGCTGCTTCTGTTCCTGCTGGGCAAAGTTCGATCGCTGGAATGAGCCGGCTCGTCACTGTGAAAGACGAGGTCGGCACTCAAGCTGTCAGTGCGGATCGCGGACGCGCGCTTTGCGGCGAACTGGAAGCCGGCAACATTCTATATTTCCCACGAACGCCCTTTGCCTTTCCCGACGACGATCTTCAATTTCTCCTCGGCCTCAAGCAAGCCGACGCTAGCTTTCACAAAAACATCGCATATCGACCGGCGGAAGATCGCATCACTGGACTGGACAAATCGGCGCAGGGGCCGGAGGTCGATCGATTACGGGCAATCGTGGCAGGATATTCCCGACGATCGGCGGAATTTTTAGGTTGGCTACTGCCACCTTACGCCGGCAAATGGAAGCTCGACTATGCGAGCTATCGACCGCTGGAAGAGCAGGGGCGTCCCGCACGATTGCGAGCGCGCAACGATTTGCCGCACATCGATGCGTTTCCAACGCGGCCGACGAACGGCGACCGGATTCTTCGTCTCTTCACCAACATCAATCCCTCACAGAATCGCGTATGGATCACCAGTCAGACCTTCGACGTAATCGGCCCGCAATTTGCGAAGATGCTCGGCTTGCCGCGTCAGCAAGCCTCGAATTTTCTGGCGAAGGCGTTGCGCGGGATCGCCAATACCGCGCACATGCCTGGCGCGAATCGATCGCCGTACGACGACTTCATGCATCGTTGTCACAATGCGATGAAAGAGAGCGGCGAGTTTCAGGAAAACTGTCCGAAGCAGCGCTGGGAATTTCCGCCGCATTCGACATGGATCGTATTCACCGATTCAGTGAGCCACGCGGTACTGCAAGGGCAGTACGCGCTGGAGCAAACATTCATTATTTCGCGCGACGCGATGGTGCGGCCGGAAAATTCTCCGCTGCGCATTCTGGAACGGCTAACCGGTCACCCTCTGACTCGTGCCAGCTAGCTTACGGCTGTGGCGGCGGCTGCGGTGGTGGCTGCTGTCCCGGCTGAGGGGATGGCGGCTGTTGCCCTGGTTGTGGTTGAGGTTGTGGCTGCTGTTGGGGTTGTTGCTGCTGCTGATCAGGCTGTGGTTGTGGAGTGACCGGCTCTGCACCTTCCGGCGGTGCCCCTGCACCAATCGAGCCGCGACTCTGCGGATCGCCGCGTCCCGCGAAAATGCTGCGCGCCTGGCTGACGCGCGAGCGCAGCCGGTGCGGCGTAACCAGAATCATAAACTCCGTATCGGTCAACGAATTGTTGTGCGTCGCCCCGGCGTAACTCAGACCGGGCACGTCGGCGATCCCTGGCAATCCGGTGAGGGAGCGCGTCTCTTCCTTGTCCAACAATCCGCTGATCAATGAGGTCTCATCGTCGCGCACGCGCACTACCTGACTGAGCGTGCGATTGGAAATAATCGGGATTCCATTGATGTTGTTCCCCGACAGCGCGCGAATCTCGAACTCCAGCTTCAACGTGACTTCGTTATTCTGATGCAGTGTCGGCGTAGCCTTCACTTTCACTCCGAGATCGACGTACTCCGCGCCTGGATACGGCGTTTGCGTCGGCGTCGAACCTGTGGCGAAGGTCGATGAGTCCTGGAAAATTGTGACGACGCCTTGGTCGGCTGTGGGACCGAGCGCCGTCAGCGCAACGTCGGGCAAGCCGGTGCTGGTGAGCGTCGCCGAAATGATCGCCGACGGCGTGGCGGGCGTGCTGACTTCAAGGCGCGAGGCAAATTCCCCGCCCCCCAGGCCGACGTAGACGCCGAGCGTGCTCACGCCGGCGTTCGTGACGGCGAGGCTGGGCACTTCGCCGCCAGTGAAATTCGCGATGGTGATCCCGGCCGGCGTCGTCGCAGTCGAAAGAGGCGAGCCAGGAGCAAAGCTGAACGTGGCGTCGGCATTCGTGCTTCCCAAAATCACGGTGACCGTGTTGTCGGCCTGATTGACCACGGCCAGATCGGGGATTCCGTCCGTGTTCAGATCGCCCGTCGCGATCGCGACTGGCGTGTTCCCGACCACAATCGGCGAACTCGTCGCTTCGGTGAAGGTGACGTTGTCGTTGGTGTCGAGCGAGCCGAGCAGAATCGCAACGTTGTTGCTGTTTTCGTTGACCACGGCGAGGTCGACTTCAGGCGCAGTGGAATTGGGCAGAGTCGTGTTCTTAAAATTGGCCGTAGCCAATGCGATCGGTCCCTTTTCCGAAATCGTCGAGGTGTTCTGAAGCGTGAATGGCGACGCCGGGAACGCGGTAAATTTTCCGGTGCCATCGCCCTTAAAGAACGAAATCGTGTTGTCGCCTTTATTTGTGACCGCGAAATCGAGATCGCCATCGCCATTAAGATCGGCAACCACCACCGAGCTCGGATTCTTGCCGACCGCATAAGGCGAACCGGGCGCTTCCGTAAAAGTGCCGTCATTGTTGCCGAGCAGCACCGTCACATTATTCGTCGTCGAATTGACGATCACGAGATCCTCGGGCGCCACTGTGACCCCGCTCGTATCGACCACCGTGTTGCCAAAAGTGCCGGCCGCAATTGCCACCGGGCCCAGCTCATTGGCGTCCAATTTAACCGGCGAATTCGCCTGGGCCACGAAATTTCCGTTGTCCTGATTGAGCAGGATGCTGATCGTGTTGTCGTTCTGATTGACGACGGCGAGATCAGGCAGCGTCCCGCCGGAATATGTGGCAGCTGCGAGGGCGACCGGATTGTTGCCGACGCTGAATGTCGTCTCGGGAAATTCGCTGGCGGAGGGAAGCGCGCCGATGACCGGAACCGAGCCGGTTGTACTCGTTGATGCTCCGGTTCCAGTGCCCAAGCTGCCCGACAAAAGTGAAAGCGTGATCGGATAGCGATCGCCTACAAAAAACGTCGCGGGCTTCCCATCCTGCGCGCGCAATAGAATCTGGCGGCCGCTTTGCACCAGCGTCAGCGCATCGGAAAAATTCGCCGCGGTGGACGGCAGCGTGAGCAGAAACGTCGAGTACCCACCGCCAACCAGCGTAAATCCCGGGATGCTGGTGATGCCTTGCGCGTTGAAGAGTTGGCCGAGGATCGTGAGCGCGTTCGAGATGTCGGTCGCCTGGCTAAGGGCCTTGATGTCGTTCGGGCTGATGAGAAATGCCTGACCCGAAGCCGGCGGCGTGATGCCAAGCTGCGTCGCTTTGTCCTTATCGACTTCCAGCAACTCGATCTCGAGCATGACTTCGCCACGCGCGCGCTCGACCTGATTGATCAATTCGCCGGCGAGTTCAAGCTTTTCGGGCGTGTCGCGGATCGTGATGCTGCGGCTGTTGGTGTCGAGTTCGATGCGCGTTGATGCCGTGATCTCGCGCAGCACACGGAGCAGCTCGGTCATCTCTTCGGGCGCGACGGCTGCACCCAACGGAAATGTCTGCTTGGCCTGCACCGCGAATTGCTTCCGCTTTTCGCTCGTGTCGGCGGCGACGAAAATCATGTCCGCGCCGACCGGGCGCCAGAACGTGCCACTCGTCTGCGCGAGCAGCGAGACCGCAGTCGCGAAATCGACGTCGTCTACGCGCAGGTGTACGCGGCGCGACGGCAGGTCGGGGTCGAACGCGGCTTTAATCCCGAACATATGCGCGACCATGTCGTACGCGCTGCGTGTATCGCCGTGCAGATCGAGGTTGTGCTTGCCCGTCTGAACATTGAGCTTCGGCAATCCGCGGATCGTCGTCGGCTCCGGTGCAGACTCGTCCTCGCGCATCGCCGTGACCTGCGCCATCCGTTCGGCCACGACTGCGTTCGCGGGGTCGATGCGCATCGCCGCGTGGAATTCCGCAATGGCTCTGACGACGTCACCGTTCAAAGCGAACTGCTCGGCGTTATCGGTGTGCGCTTGAACCAGTTGAGCACGCAACAGCGCGCCCTTGCGAAGAATCGCAATATCCTGCGGAGCGTACTTGGAGGCCTGATCGTAGGCAGCAAGCGCCTCGTCAAAGTGGCCTGCAGCGACAGCATCATCGCCGTCTTGAAGGTATCTCTCTGCCCGTTTCGGATCGACCTTCACCGCATCCGTCGTCGCATGCGTCGTCGCCGGAGTCTGCGAGTGCATGGCGCCGGCTAGCAGCCCCAAACAGAGCGTCGCCGCCGAAACCCACACGAAATTTTGAGCAAAGCGCATCGATAAGGTATTCTATCGCGAAGATATACGACCAAAGAAGTCCGGTTGACGGAAGTTCTTGTTACCGGTAAACTTAGGTCTTAGTTGCAAGTGATTTACAACTGGAGTCCGCTTGCTTTCTGCGTTCCTCATCGCTCTCCGTGAAGGCGTCGAAGCCTCCCTCGTCGTCGGCATCATCCTGGTGTATTTGTCCCGAACCGGCCGTGCTCATCTGGCGCGCTTCGCCTGGTATGGCGTGGCGGCGGCAGTGGCGCTTAGCTTGGGCATCGCTATCGCGCTCGAACGGTTCCAGATCAGCGAAGACGGCTTCGAGGGGGTCATGTTACTGGTTGCGGCCGCCTTCGTGATTACGATGATCGTATGGATGAATCGCGTTGCGCGCCACCTGAAAAAAGAAATCGAAACGAAGCTGGAAAGTTACGCCGCCAAGGCGGGGGACGCGGCTGCCTGGGGCATTTTCCTGTTTGTTTTCTTGATGGTAGTACGGGAGGGGGCTGAGCTGGCCCTGATCCTTCGGGCTGTCGAGCTTTCGACGGCCGGGTTGCAGACCTGGATCGGCACCCTAGTGGGTATCGCGGCGGCGGTCGCCGTCGGCGTCTTCTTCTTTAAAGGCACGTTAAAAATTCCCCTGTCGCGGTTCTTTGCCGCCACGAGCGTGATCCTGATGCTCGTCGTGCTTCAGCTCGCCATTACCGGGTTACACGAGCTGAGCGAGGCGCAGTGGCTGCCATCGAGCAAGACGGAGATGGCGATCGTCGGGCCGATCGTGCGCAACGATCTGTTTTTCTTCGTTTTTATCTTCGGCGCCGCGGCTTTGCTGGTGATTCGCGAGTGGCAGAACGCGCGCCTGGCGTCGGCCGTGACCAAGGCCACCAACGATGCCGAGAGGCGCCTGCTCGAATCGCAAAACCGGCGCCAGCGGCGATGGATGGCGGCTGCGGCATCGGCTTGCCTCATCGTAATCTTGGCGCTGACGGCAGACTTTATCTACGCGCGCGCGAATTCGGCCGCGCCTACGATCACGAAAATCGCGGTGCAGGGTAGTGATATCCGCGTTCCGATTTCTTCGGTCAATGACGGCGATATGCACCTGTTTTCCGCCGATGTTGGCAGTGGGAAAATCGTCCGCTTCATGATCATCAAGAAGCCGACCGGCTGGGGCACCGCGCTGGACGCATGCCGCATCTGCGGAGCCGAAGGCTACCGCCAGGACGGCCAAAACGTGATCTGCCGCCATTGCAGCTCGGCGATTTATGTCCCGACGATCGGCGAAGCCGGCGGATGCAACCCGATCGGCGTGTCGTCGCGCGTCGATGGCACCGACCTCGTCCTCGACATTTCCGCGCTGTCCCAGGCTACTCACGATATTCCGAACTGAGCTGAACTGCTGCCATGTTCCTTCGACTCGTCGCCGATTCGTTTGGCCGCCGCCCACGGCATAAGTTGCTGACCGGCGCGGCGCTCGCGTTGGGCATGGCCGTGGCGACGGCGGCGCTGAGCGTTTCGCTCGATGTGGGCGACCGACTGTCGCGAGAATTTCGCGGCCTTGGCGCGAATCTCATTGTTACGCCCATGGACGACTCGCTTCCGGTCGAGATCGGCGGAGTCAGTTACCAGCCCGCAAATACGGGCGCGTATCTTCCTGAATCCTCTCTGCCGAAAATCAAGACGGTCTATTGGCACAACAACATCATTGCTTTCGCTCCGACGCTCGATGTTCCGGTCAGCATCGCAACGAAGTCGCCTCCGTCACCCGTAACGCCATACAAGGCCAAGCTTATTGGGACCTGGGCCACGCATTCGGTGCCGCTCGCCGATGGCAATTCCTTTTCGACCGGCATCGGCAAGACAAATCCTTGGTGGAAGTTGAATGAAGGCCGATGGTTTTCCGACGATGCTCCGGAATGCATCGTTGGGTCAAAACTGCAAGCTCGAATCGGGATCAAAGTCGGCGATGAACTGCATGTCCAAGGTCCGAAAGACGAAGTTTCGCTCAAGGTTGTCGGTGTTCTCACAACGGGCGACACCGAAGATGACGACGTCGTTACTCCAATCGCAGTCGCGCAGAACCTCGCTGGAAGGCCTGGGCAATATCATCAACTCTTTGTCAGCGCGCTGACCAAGCCTGAAGACGATTTCGCGCGTCGAACCCCCGCCTCTATGACTCCCGATGAGCTCGAGCGCTGGAGTTGCTCGCCTTACGTGTCGTCGATCGCATACTCGATTGAAGCGGTTCTACTCGGTTCCGACGTGCGCGTGATTCGTCGCGTCGCCGATGGCGAAGGCCGAATCCTTACGCGGGTCCAAACCTTGTTGTGGCTGGTGACGCTGGCAGCGTTGCTGGCGGCGGCTTTGGCTGTTGGAGCATCATCGGCAGCGTCGGTGATGGAGCGGCGTTCCGAGATCGGATTAATGAAGGCGCTCGGCGCGGGCTCCGGAACGATAGGATTATTGCTGGCTGCAGAACAACTCTTGCTGGCGTTTGCGGGTGGCGCCGTCGGCTACGTGATCGGAATTCTGCTGGCGCGCGAGGTCGGTCAGAAAATTTTTGGCGTTATGCCGCAGCCATCGTTGCTCGTGCTCGCCGTGATTCTTGGCCTGGCGGCGGTCGTTACGTTGGCGGGGAGCGCCATTCCATTGCGCCGCGCGACCCGTTACGAGCCGGCGCCGATACTGCGGGGCGAATGATGTCGCAATCCCGCCCCATGTTCTGGCGAATTGTCCGGCGGCTTATTTCTGCCAATCGAGGCCGACTCGCCGTGATCCTTCTTGCGCTCGGTGCCGGCGCTACTGTCACCGCCGCGCTGATCAATCTCCAAGTTGACGCAAAGCATCGTCTTTCCACTGAGTTTCGGTCGTTTGGCGCGAACGTCGTGATCGCGCCGCGGGACACCGGCACTGCCGAAGCCGCGACAATCAGCGAATCGTTGCTCCAAAAATTCCCGCAGACTTCCCGTGATCAAATGAATGCGACGGCATTCCTCTATTTCCTTGGCGGGATCGCTCAAACCGAATTTCCTAAGGACTCTGCGTCTGTGGTCGTCGCCGGCACTTCTTCCAATAGGTGCGCGGTAGGTGCCCGACTCGCGTCGCAAATGAAGCTTGGCGTGCAGCAGCAGATCTGGATCGGTAGCCGGGGGCATCAGGGGAAGGAAACTTGCCGAATCTCCGTAATCGAGTCCACCGGCGGACCCGAAGACGATCAAGTCTTGATTCCGCTCGATTTTGCCCAGCGACTCAATGCTTTGCCTGGACGCGTCAGCATGATTCAGTTGACGGCCCCCGGGACGCGCTCTGAAATCGAGAATTTCATCGCCGATCTGCAAAGGCAAATACCTGAAGCCGATGTTCACGGCATTCGCCAATTCACCGAAGCTGAAGGCAAAATTTATGAGCGCATCAGCGGCTTGTTGAACGCCACCGTCTTGGTTGTGCTCGTGCTCACGACGCTCTGCGTGATGGCGGCGATGACCAACGTCGCGATGGAGCGCAAGAACGACGTCGGCCTGATGAAAGCGATCGGCGGAGCGACGCGTCGCGTACTGCGCCTCTTCCTCGCCGAAGCTGCAACACTAGGTTTGATCGCGGGCGTTATCGGCGCAGCCGCCGGCCTCGCGCTCTCCGTCGCGCTCGGCAAGGCCGTTTTTGGCGTGGCGGCGCAACCGCGGTTGATTGTGTATCCTGTAGTGGTCGCCCTGACGATTGTGGTTGCCGTTGCTGGCGCGTATCCCCTGCGCCGGCTGGCCAGTATTCGTCCCGCGTCGGTATTTCGAGGTGAGGCGTGACGCCTCAAACGCAAACCGCCCAAGTTGCCATCGAGTCGCTCACGAAAACGTACGGCGCACTGCGCGCGGTCGATTCGCTGTCGTTCAGCATCAGCTCGGGCGAATGGGTTGCGCTAATGGGGCCGTCCGGCTCGGGCAAGACTACGCTGATCAACGTTCTCGGCGGGCTCGACACGCTTTCTTCTGGCCGCGTTGTAGTCGATGGCACCGATCTCGCCAAGCTCAGCGAAAATCAGCTCGTCCGCTATCGCGCCGAAAAAATCGGATTCGTGTTTCAGCAGTTTCACCTCGTGCCGTATCTCACCGCCGTCGAAAACGTTATGCTGGCGCAGTATTTTCATAGCATCACCGACGAGTCGCAGGCTGCCGAAGCGTTGCGCCGCGTCGGACTCGGCGATCGGCTCACGCATCTACCTGCGNAGCTTTCCGGCGGCGAGCAGCAGCGCGTCGCGATCGCCCGCGCTCTCATCAATCAGCCAAAGTTGATTCTGGCCGACGAGCCGACCGGCAACCTCGACGAGAAAAACGAAATCATAGTGATGGAATTGTTCCGCGAATTGCATCGCGCAGGCCACACGATTTTGATGGTCACGCACGATCCCGACATTGCGCGCCAAGCCGATCGCCGCATCGAATTGCAGCACGGCCGCCTGCACTACGACAGCTTGCTCCAAGGCCCGAACCACCCAATGCTGTGCCCGCTGGCGAACACTGCGGACTGTTGTAGCACCGGGACCGGCACGCCGACGGCCGACGATCAGATTCGTTTCGATCACCTGCTCGAGCAAATCTGGATTTTCGGCGAAGAAGGGAAGCCGGCGCGCGTTGATGCGCTGCAACCGACGGGGCCAGCGGGAACTTTGCCGCTGATCACCGACGAACCTCCAGCGCGTATGTTGGGCCGCATGGTGGACTTGCAGTTGGTGCAATCATTCAACGGCCACGTCGAGCTGACCGACGCAGGCACACGCCGCGCGCGCGACGTGGTGCGCCGCCATCGCCTGGCCGAACGGCTGTTTAAAGACACATTCGCCGTCGAAGATTCCGAAGCGCACAATCAAGCCTGCAAATTCGAGCACATCATCAGCCCTGAGCTCGACCAGCGCATCTGCACGTTCCTCGGCCATCCGAAGACCTGCCCCCACGGAAATCCGATCCCGCCGGGCGATTGCTGCGAGAAAAAGAAGTCGACCGTCGACAGTTGAAAGTCGAAAGGTCGGAATCGAGTTTGCGTTCGCGCTGGATCAGAGCGGCAGGTTTAAGTCCTGCTCTATTCCGTTTTTTGTTTTTGTTTGCTTTGAACTTTAGACTGTCGACTGTTGACCTCTTCTATGCCTTCTCTTCCTGATGCCCGCAAGAAACCCGCTGCCGTGAAAATCCACGTGTCGAATGGCGCGGGTGTGGACATCACGTGGGCCGACGGCCACGCCAGTCACTACGATTTCGCGTTTCTGCGCGACGAGTGCCCGTGCGCGACGTGCAACGACGAGCGCGTGCGCAAAGAGGGTTTCGCATCCGCTGGTCCGGCATCTTCCGCGGCCGCCGTCCTACCGATGTTCAAACCCAAGCCCACAGCGCGCACCGCAAATGCCGTCGGCAACTACGCGATCAGCATCGCTTTCAGCGACGGCCATTCGACCGGAATCTACAGCTACGATCATCTCCGCCAGATCTGCCCGTGCCCCGACTGCGCGCGCGAATTTCGCTCATAGAGTCTGCTCGCGAGTTTCGCCCATCGTGAGGGCGCGCCCCGCAAAGTGAATATCGTGTGAAAACGGCGACGCCCGCCGCGGGCACAGTTGCTCGTCAACTCAAACCTATGAAATGCTGCGGATACCTTCAGCAACTACAACCGAGGTGTCTCCATGGGCTGCAGCCCCGAAACGCTCCGCTCTGTGCCGCTCTTCTCGCTGTTTGACGAAGACGAAATCTGTGTTCTGGCCAACGAGGTCGAAATAAAAGACTTCGCGCCGCGCCAGCGCATTTACAAACTGGGCGACGACAGCGGCCGCGCCTATGTGATGGTGTCGGGCAAAGTGCGCGTCACAATCTTCGACGAAGATCACCGGGAGGTCGTCGTCGATGAGCCGTCACACGGCGAATTCTTCGGCTTCGCTTCGATGCTGGAGCAGACGCCGCACCAGACCAACGCGATCGCGCTGGAACAGACGCGCTGCCTTGAGGTCGATCGCCACGATATTCAGGTGCTCCTCGAGCGCAAGCCGCACGCGGGCATGGACATGCTCACCGTGCTTGGCCGCCAGTTTCACGCGGCGCAGCAGCTCGTGCGCTTGCGCGCCAACCGCAATCCCAACGAGGTCATCGAAGCCGACATGACCTTTGGCGAGCGAATCGCCGATGCAGTCGCCGGGTTTGGCGGTTCGTGGACATTTATCATCGCCTTTGGCGTCGCTATCGTGGCTTACACCGCCGCCAATCAGATCCTCGGGAATGGCGCCTGGGATCCGTATCCATTCATCTTGCTGAATTTATTTCTATCGATGCTCGCTGCGATTCAGGCGCCGGTGATCATGATGAGCCAGAATCGCCAAGACACTAAAGATCGGCTCAGAGGCGAGCTGGATTACGAAGTGAATCGCCGATCGGAAAAGGAAATCCAGGACGTGACGCGCAAGGTCAACCTTCTCGACGACAAAATGGACGACATCGCGGAGTTGCTGCGGAAGAGCCTCGATCAGCCGCGCACGGCGAGCTGAAGTCGGCTTGTAGAATTCATTTCGCGCGGATTATTTTTCACTGGCCGCCGCGAAGATCAGCGAAACGCCGCCGAACGCCAGCGCGATAAACATGCTCGTGATTTCATCCTGATTGTGAATCGCCGCCAGAACGCGCGGCAAATGCAGCGTCAAAAACCACAGCACGAACATAATCCCAAGCCAGATTCCAGCGAGCCTCGCCAGAATCCCGGTCGCGATCGCCGCGCCGGCCAACATCATTGCGGTTCCGGTGAAATAAATCCAAAACGCATGCGCGGGCAGCCACGTCTGTACGAGGCTCACGAGAAATTGCGCGTACATGAAATGCTGCCAGCCAAAAATCACCGTCGAAACGCCGAACGTGATGCGGCTCGCAAGAATCAATTTGCGATTCGCGTCGGCACTCAGCTCCACGAGACCTTCCGCGGGCGACAACGCCGCCAGCGCCGACAGTCCTGCGCCGATGCACAACGTTTCGAGCGCGCGCGTACGATCGGTGCCGTTGCCCCAAACCGAACTCGCGTGCTGCAAATGGAAGGCGAAAAAGGAGAATACGAACCACGCGCCGGTCACGAAAGACAGCAGTCGCGCCTGTCGATTGATGAAAATCGCCGCGCTCGTCGCGAGCAAAAGCAAGCCGATCGGATAAGCCCCAAAACTACCTCCTTGCGCCCACGGCGGCATCGGCGGAAGCCCACCCAAATATTTTCCGAACACGAAATATTGCATCGCGAAGACGAGCAGCGGCAGCGCCAGAAAGTAGCGGCCAATTTTCAGCAGGTTCGGCATCATCGAGTTTTATTAAAGCATGCGCGAGTGGTCATTTCGCTTCGCTAAATTGCGACAAAAAGTGGTTATATCACGATCGTGAGAAATGGATATTGACTCGCGCCCGGACTTACAGCAGCGACAAGCATTTGTTCTCGCCGCCCGGAAACAACGTCGCGTATTCGCGAGGCGTGCATTCGACGATTTCGTCGGGCTGATCGTAATGTCCCGGCAGCTTCACACGCAGAGTCAAATCGGCGCCGCAGTCGACCAGATATTTCGCCGCGGCATATCCCCAATCGCCAAACGGCGTGACCGCGTGAAAAATCGGCGTCTGACCTCCGACGCCGCGCTCGTCGACGGTGGCTCGTGCGTTCACATCCGCTCCGCACTCGACCAGCGCTCGCGCCGCTTCGAGATTTCCATATTCCGCGGCCACATGGAGCAGCGCCCCACCACGCAGGTTCATCGCCCGCCGCCCACTTGAGCCGAAATCCAATTCATCGAATCTCTCGTGAACAAGTGACGGGTCCGCTTCCAGCCGGCGTTTCAACGACTCGATTTCGCCGCGAAGAATATCCAGCAAAGCCGGAATCTGATAGCGCGTCGTTCCACCGCGCTCCACCAAAATGTCAATGCATTCGCGCAATTGTTCGGAGCGCGAGTACGTCCCAATCACGTAGTCGAGCGCCGTGCCCGGATATTTTCGTCCGGCGCGATCGCAATTCGGATTCGCTCCGTGGNCCAGCAGCCATCTCAACGCGACGGCGTCCACTGTTTCGCACGGCGCAAAAATAATCGGAAATATCCGCTCCACTCTGCATTCACGTCCGCCCCGTGNGCAACGAGCGACTCCATCATGGGGACGCGAAATCCGACGAGCGCTGCGCGCATCAATGGCCCATCGCCCCCTTGATGTACGTCCGAGCCGTGTTCGATCATCCATCGCGCCATCGCCAATCGTGTCGCGGTCGGCGGCTCCCATGGCACGCGACATTCGGCGACCCACGTCAGCGGACCGTTCTTGCCGTAACCAAGAGGCGCACGATGCAGCACAGGATTCCGCGTCATCATCGCGCGAACCTCATCGAAGTCATTCCGATCGATCGCCGTTTTCAGCTCACCGGTCTCGCCTAGCAACTCGACGTGCTCTTTGAGTTTTGGCCAACTCGCGAAGCCGTAGCTCCGCGCAATCTGGAATTGCGCATCGGCCAAAGACACAGCGCTGCCCGCGCGCAACAAATCCTTGGCTTGATTTTTCAGATGTTGCAGATTCGGACGTTCCGGAAGGGATTGCGAAGCACCGCCAGGAAAATTCGAAGAAGAATTCGACACGACAGCCTCCTTTCAAATGCGCCCGTTGTCCGCTTTCAGGCTGAAAGAAGGTGATTGCAACCGTTTGTTACAGGTGAGCTTCTGCTCTTTCCGCGGACCGGATGCGCCCTGAGCGCTGGCAGAAGCGTAGCACACGGCCGGAAAAAGCACGCGCCAAAGGCTTTTCTTCGCGCATCCAACTGACGAATCGAGTGAAAGGTGACAATGAAAGCCGTGCAAAGCAAAGTGATGCGAGCAATGCGATTGTCGAAG
>JGI12635J15846_10000748_pt1 | contig 28035 bp, 27 predicted proteins | sample BlaSpr_A8_OM2_M2_FD_15846 | JGI IMG/M metagenome (IMG submission 15846)
CGGGCAGGCTTCGCCTGCCGCACTCCAAAATAGGAACGGCCCCAAATTTATCATTCGGGGCCGTAGTTTTTCTTAAGCTGCGCGGATTAGTTTCCGGGTTTCTTTGGCGCCGGCTTCTTGGCCACCGGCTTTTTCGCCGGACCCGCCTTCGGCAAGTCTTCCGCATTCACCTTGGCCTTGTCCCAGTGCAGCATGAACGCCGGGTCGGGATCGTAGGTTTCCAGGGTACCAGTGAAACGAACGGGGTTGCCCTTCTCCAGCTTGGCGGCTTCGGGTTGATCGGCCTTCTTGATGATCACGTCCATGTTCGGCGTGGTGGCCGCTTCGAATTCCGCATCGCTGGTGACGAAAGCGGTCTTGAGCTCAACCGTATCCGCCCCCGCGGTGATTTCGATCAGCTTGCCCGGCACATCGGGGAATTCCAGGCCGCAGGCCGCGGTCCAAGTGAGCTTTGCTTTGTCGCCCCCGGCTTTCAAGTCGGTAACGACTGTGGCAATGGTCATGTCCTTGCGTGCCGCGTCGAGATCGGCAGAGCTGACAAGCTTGTAGCTCGCCGGGCGATCCACGGAATTAGGAGCGAGTTGCAGGAGTTCGTTCATCTCGGCGTCGGTCAGCGCGTCGCAAACCGTGCCACCCTGGTAATTCGCGATCACCTTGCGGATATAGGCCTTGATCGACTTGGACTGCTGCTCGTTGGCACTCTTGGAAGTGGCCGCACGCGCAAAGTACCAAAGCGCTTCGAGAGGCTGCGGGGGGGTCACGGCCATGTAGGCCTGGCCGAGTTTGTAGTTGGAGATCAGATCGTCCGGAGCGAGCGCCAGCACCGCCTTGTAGGACGCAATGGCGCCCGCGTAATCCTTGGCAATCATCCCCGCTGTTGCCGCGGTGCCATGGAAGACGATGAGCGACTGCTTTTTCTCCGCGGCAAACTTGGCATCGTCCTCTCCGTCCGGCTTCGGAAGCTGGTCGAGAACCTTCAATCCGGCCAGGGCAGCGGCGCGCGCGGCCTTGGCCGTCTCTGGATCGGGATTTTGAATCGCGGTGAAGGCATAGGCGCGAACATAGTGGGCGTCATAGCGTTCCGCCGGGCTGATCTTGTCGCCCATCGCGATCATCTTGTCAGCGTATTCGATGGCCTTCGGATAATTTTTCTGAGCGTAGTAATTCTTATAATAGAGAGGGTAGATGTAGTTCAGCAGCTGGGAGGCCGGATACTTAGCGACAAAATCGTCGAGTAGCTTGATCTGGGCGGCGGGGTTTTTCTCAGCGGCGGCGGCCTGGTAGGAGTTGTACTCTGCCATCGTGTATTTCGGCTGGGCACCACCCGCTGCCGCGGCATCCTGGGCCGGGGCGTTTGGAGTACAGCTTAGGCAAAGCGCCGCAAGAAGCAGAAGGCTTGCCATCCAACGAATTGCTCTCATTCCTTATCTCCTCGCTGCATACATGAAAGTAAAATTGCATAACTCGCCAGTGGCAATGCCGCTGACGGAACTGCTGCCATTCCCTGCGGACCAGAAGTGCTCTATCGGAAACGTTGGAATTATAGGTGCAGCCGCTCTCCAATCGCAAGCCGGGTTCTGCAATTTCAAAACCCGGAGGGCAAGGGCCTTGCGCGGAGCGAACCGAAAACCGTGACCCCGGCGCACCTCCGAGGCATTCTCATTGGGGTGGCATCCTAACGAGATAAGATGAGTTTCGCACAAAAAGAGTGGCTTCGGCGAGGAGGAATACAAATGGTGAACATAAGCTCGGTAAATACTAGAAACACGCCGGGAAAACCGTTGCAGGGCGGCGTGGCGCTGGTCACCGGAGGCAGCCGCGGCATCGGCAAAGCGATCGCCCTGGAGTTGGCGAGCTTGGGAGCGGCGGTGAGCCTTTGTGGCCGAGATGAAGAAAAATTAATGATCGCGACACGCGAATTGGAGGCGGCGGGGGCAAAATTACTGGCCCGCCGCGCGGATGTGACGAAAGAGCCGGAGGTTCGCGCGTTCGTCGAAGCCACGGAAAAACAACTCGGCGGGATCACGATCCTGGTCAACAACGCGGGAACGGGAGGCGGCGGCTTCGGCGCCGTCCAGGAAAAGAGTGAAGCGGAGTGGGACCAGGTGATGAACACGAATTTGAAGAGCGTGTTTTTTGTGTCGCGCGCCGTGATCCCGGGAATGATCCAGCGCCACGGGGGCGACATCATTAACATCAGTTCGCTCGCGGGAAAAAATACCTTTGCGGGCGGCGGAATTTATTGCGCGTCGAAATGGGGATTGCAGGGGCTTTCCGGATGCATGGCGGAAGACCTCCGCGCGCACGGAATCCGCGTGAGCGTGATCTGCCCGGGAAGCGTAGCAACAGACTTCGTGGGGCGCGGCCCGAAAGATCCGGGCAAAGTGCTCACGCCGGAAGACGTGGCCCACGCTGTAGGCATGGTGGCGACACAGGGCCCGCAGAGTTTCATCAGCGAAGTGCATCTGCGGCCGGTGGCCAAACCATAACGCCGGAAACTTGCGACACTCTTCATGATGTACAGAAACCCGGCCCCGGTGCTCCATGAACCTTTCCCCTTGTAGGGACGGGTCTTGCCCCGCCCTCTCGGGTTGCTCCCGGTTTGTTCCCGTGTTTGTAGCGACCGCTGCATGAGGGGGGCTTTGCAACGATAGTTTTCCTCTTGACAATAGTCGTTTACACGACTATTATTGGGGCATGAATTCGAAAAACAAAGCCGGCTGCCCCGGCGCCATCCCTCTCGAGGACCGGATTTTCGTCGCCCTCCTCAAGGCCTCCGATTCCCTCGCCTCCGAAGCCGATCAATTGATGAAGGCCAACGGTCTGACGTCCGCCCAGTACAACGTCCTCCGCATCCTGCGCGGTGCAGGGCCGGACGGCCTCCCGTGCAACACCATCGCCGAACGAATGATCTCCCGCGATCCGGATATGACCCGCTTGCTCGATCGTATGGAGAAGCGCGCTCTGATCTCCCGCGAACGCCAGAAAGAAGACCGGCGCGTGGTGAAGGCGCGAATTTCCGATGAGGGCCTGAAGCTGCTCAAGAAAATGGATGCTCCCATCCGGGAACTCCACAAGAACCAGTTCGCACACATGACTTCCGCGCGGTTGAAAACTCTGATGGATCTTCTTACCGAAGTGGCGGCGCAAGCACCCAAATAGTCGCTTGCGCATCCAATACTCAACTTTCAGCAAGTGAATCAAAAGGAGAAGCAACAATGAAAGGGCTATTTTCGAAAGTAGGAATGTTAGCGGGCTTGGCGGCGGGACTCACGCTGCCCGCGAGTGCAGGAACGACGACCTACCAGATCGATCCGCGGCACTCAAGCGCCGGTTTTGGCGTGACGCACCTGATGATTTCGACCGTGCGCGGCGAATTTCATGGCGTCACCGGAACGGTGATTGTGGATGACACGGATATTTCCAAATCCAGCGTAAACGTCACCATCGACGCCACCACCGTGGATACCCGGGAACCCGACCGCGACAAGCACCTGAAGAGCGAGGCGTTCTTCGACGTCGCCAAGTATCCCACCATCACTTTTCAATCCACCAAGGTCGAGCGCAACTCTGACGGCAGCCTCAAAGTCACCGGCGATCTGACCATCCGCGGCGTCAGCAAAACCGCGGTTCTGACCGCGACTCTTCCCAAAGCTCCCATCAAGGATCCCTGGGGTTTGCAGCGCACCGCCGTATCCGCTTCCACGAAGATCAACCGGCAGGACTTCGGCGTGGCCTGGAACCAGAAGCTCGACAGCGGCGGCGTGGTGGTAGGCGATGATGTGAACATTACGCTCGATGTGGAAATGATCATTCCCCCACAGGCAAAGTAATCGCCGTAAGCGTTGATACAATTCAGCGGACTTTCGCGGGCGGCAAATTTGCCGCCCGTAGCTTTCTGAGGGCCAACTGAGTGAAAATGAGGAACTCATCATGCGCAAACCAGCACCTACGCAGCATCACGTTCACGAATTGATCCAGCACCGCTGGAGCCCGCGGGCTTTTTCCGAACAGCCCGTGCCCGCGGACGTATTGCGCAGCCTTTTCGAAGCCGCGCGCTGGGCGCCCTCGAGCAACAACGAGCAACCCTGGGCTTTCCTCGTTACCACCACGGACGACAAGGAAAATAACGCGAAAATGGTCAGCACACTGGTGGAGTTCAACCAGACCTGGGCGAAACACGCCCCGGTGCTGGCGATCGCCGTCTCGGAGCTTGCCTTCGCCAAGAACGGCCATCCCAATCGCAACGCCTTTTACGATACCGGCGCGGCGGTGGCAAATCTTTCCGCGGAAGCTACCTCTCGAGGGCTGTTCGTGCATCAAATGGCGGGGTTCGATCCTCACAAAGCCATCGAGCTTTTCGAAATTCCCAGCGGGTGGGAACCGATTGCGGCCTTCACGATTGGCTACCCGGGCGATCCGGAAACTTTACCGGAGACCCTGCGCCAGCGCGAACTCGCGCCGCGCGAGCGAAAGCCGCTGGACACGTTCGTCATGGGCGGGCATTGGGGCAAGGCGGCGTCCTTCATCCAGAAGTAAGCCGCATGAGTTAAGCTTTTACAGAGGATACTACCCGGCATGCACAGCACGCTCGAATTCCTGGTGAACCACGGCTACTTGGTGCTCTTGGTCTGGGTATTTCTGGAGCAGGCGGGCCTCCCTCTGCCTTCCATTCCGCTGCTCCTGGCCGCAGGAGCGCTTGGCGGGATGCATCGGCTGAATTTTGGCACCACACTGCTGCTCTGCATGGTGGCTGCGGTTTCCGCCGACACGATCTGGTACCAGCTCGGCCGCAGGAAAGGCATCAGGATTCTCCACTGGCTCTGCAGAATTTCGCTGGAGCCGGATTCCTGCGTACGGCGCACCGAAGGGCTCTTTGAAAAACAGGGCGCAAAATCTCTGCTGGTTGCCAAGTTTTTGCCCGGCCTGAACACCGTGGCCACGCCGCTCGCCGGAATCTTCCACATGAAATTCCGGAGGTTTCTGGCCTTCGATGCGCTTGGCGCGATTCTTTGGGCCGGAACGTATCTCGGCCTCGGATACATTTTCAGCGGCCAGATTGAGCTCATTGCGCTGAAGGCCCAGCAATTGGGCGGCGGTCTGATGGTTCTGCTGATTGGCGCGCTGGCATTTTATGTGGGCTACAAATTCGTGGCCCGCCAGAAATTCCTGCGGGAATTGAGAATTTCTCGTATCAGTCCAACAGAGTTGAAGGAAAAGCTGGACGCCGGCGAAGCTCTCACAATCGTGGATCTCCGGCACTCCGTGGACTTCGAGGCCGACCCGGAGACGATCCCAGGCGCGTTTCGCATAGACGCGAGTGAACTCCAGTTAACCGATGAAAGGCTGCCGCGGGATCGCGAAGTCATCCTCTACTGCACTTGACCAAACGAAGCCACCAGCGCCCGTGTGGCGCTGCTCCTCCGAAACAAAGGCGTTAGGCGCATCCGGCCGCTCCAGGGCGGCCTGGATGCCTGGCGTGAACTCGGGTACCCCTTGCAGATTTTTCCGGGAGGCGCGGAGACCGAGCCAATTTCGAAAGTCTGAAACACGAAGGAGGCAGGTGATGGCAATCAAGGTCCAGGTAATTTTCTACAGCATGTACGGCCACGTCTACAAAATGGCGCAGGCCATCGTCGAGGGCGCGAAGCAGGTGCCCGGCGCCGAAGTTTCCCTGTACCAGGTGCAGGAGTTGATGCCGGACGACGTGCTGGAGAAATACGGCGCCAAAGCCGCGAAGGCGGCGTTCGCCAAAATTCCTGTGGCGACGGTGGATCAGTTGCCGGAAGCGCACGCAATTATTTTCGGAACGCCCACGCGCTTTGGAAACATGGCCGCGCAGATGCGTAATTTCCTGGACCAGACGGGCGGATTGTGGCTCAAGGGCTCGCTGATTGGAAAAGTGGGCAGCGTGTTTGCCTCCACGGCCACCCAACATGGCGGGCAAGAAACCACGATCACCAGCTTTCACAGCACCCTGTTGCATCACGGCATGGTCATCGTCGGGGTGCCTTACAGTGAATCGGGCCTGACGCACATGGGCGACATTTCCGGCGGCACACCGTACGGAGCAACCACGCTTGCCGGCCCCGACGGCTCGCGGCAGCCCAGCGAAAACGAGCTAAAAATCGCTCGCTACCAGGGCAAGCACGTCACCGAAATCGCCGCTAAACTCTTCCGCTGATTTGGGAAACGCAAGAGACCGCCTTGTCGCAGCAATCGAAAAAAAGCAGGTTCCGCCCCCGCAAACCGCGCTGGTTCGGCATGACACGTCCTGCAGTTTTTGAACTGCCCCTGAAGTCGTGCCTTCCCGCAAAACTGGGGCCCTCCCACCAGCTATTTATTGGGGCTCGGCTGATCCGCCGCCATGACCACCAGTGACTTCACGTCGCTGACCAGTCTGCCCATGGCTAGCCCGAATTCCTTGTCGCGATTTCCTTTCAATTTTGCGGGTTGGGAGTGCTCCGTGATGGCCCACAGCAGAATGCGCGTTTTGGGGTCCAGAAAGATTAACCTGAGCTGCGCGTCAACATCCCATCCCGATTTTTCTTCAATATAGACCGGACAGGTGAAGTGGATCTCCATCACCAGGTCCGCATTGGCCGGCACGCTGACCAAGGTAAAGTGCCCCCATTGCTTCATGGCCGCGTAAAGTTCATTGTAGGCCGCGTTCGGCCCGCCGCTGAACTCAGTTTTTCCAAACGGACTACACTCACCACCTGCGTTGGCGACAAAGGCATTTTTCGCGGTGGCAATCTGCGTAGGAATGGGAGCCAAGTCGGCGGCCTTTGCTTGTTGTGCGTGGGTTGGCCGGATGGAAACTGCCGGCAGTACAAACGCGACGAGCGCGAAGCGCAGCATAAGAGTTCTCAACGGAGCCTCCTGAGGGGTGTCAATAATGGAATCGAGCGAATGCTTGTGGCTTGATTAGTCCGCACTCAAAAGGTCAGACGTGCGCGACGTCACTTTTCAGTACAAGTTTTTAGGGCGTGCGTGTTCTAGTGGTCCCCATTAGCACAGCCTGGGATGGCGCTGCTAATGGCTACAACCGCGGCAGCACAATCCCGCTCTGCGCCTGATACTTCCCTTTCTTGTCTTTGTAGCTGATTTCGCACTCTTCGTCGCTCTCGAAGAACAGCACCTGGCACAATCCTTCATTCGCATAAATCCGCGCGGGCAGCGGCGTGGTGTTGCTGATTTCCAGCGTCACGAACCCTTCCCACTCCGGCTCAAACGGCGTCACGTTGACAATGATGCCACAGCGCGCGTAGGTCGACTTGCCGAGGCAAATGGTCAGCACATTCCGCGGGATACGAAAGTATTCGATCGAGCGCGCCAGTGCGAACGAGTTCGGCGGCACTAGGCAAACGTCCCCCTTGAATTCCACCAGCGACCGCGGATCGAAATTCTTCGGATCCACGATGGTAGAATTCACGTTGGTGAAGATGCGGAATTCGTCGGCCACCCGGATGTCGTATCCGTAGGAGGACACGCCGTAGCTGATCACTCCTTCCCGAACCTGCCGGTCGGTGAACGGCTCGATCATCTTGTGCTCCAGCGCCATGCGGCGGATCCAACGGTCTGGCTTTACGGACATCCAATCCTCCTGACAGAAATCTTAGAAAGTAGGCTCGCAAAAGGTTAAAGTGTAGATGAGGCGGAACTTCTTGACAACCCGGGCCTTAGCCTCTAGCATCGGGCCACATAGAGCGGGAGGACGGTGTGATTAAGCTAGACATTGTGAATGGCGTCGTAGCGAAGACGAATATCAGCCGCACAAAAGCGGAGCAGGCCGTGGAGACTGTCTTTGAGTCCCTGAAAAACGCCATGGGCCGCGGGCAGCGCATCGAGCTGCGCAAGTTCGGCGTATTCAGCGTGAAGCCGCGGAAGACCGGCATCGGACGAAATCCCCGCACCGGCGAAGAAGTGAGCATTCCCCCAGGAAAAGCGGTCCGCTTCAAGCCCGGGAAAGAACTCCAGGGACTCGAAGATACCGCCCCCAGCCAAGCCAAGTAACCCATTGTGACCCCACCGGAATCAGAACCGAGCGCTCCCCCATTTCTGGAAGTGCCTGCCTGGCACGGCCGCCCGCCGCAAGGCAGGTATTACGCCGCGGATCAGCCGCATCCTTCCACGCGCTCGCTCGCGCTGTCTTCGGGTTTGTTTGTGTTGACGCTGGTCACTTCGCTGATCGCCGGCACGCACTTTGCCGCGGCATACGCACACAACCAGGCTGCTTCGCTGGATGCATTCCTGCAAACTTTCCGGCTGGTGTATCGCAATCCGGCGGCGCTGCTGGCGGGATTGCCGTTTGCTCTGACGCTGCTCGGCATCTTGTTGGCGCATGAGCTTGGACACTACTTCGCCTGCCGGCATCATCACATCCGCGCCAGCTATCCGTATTTTATTCCCGCGCCCACTTTGATCGGCACGTTCGGCGCGTTCATCCTGATTCGCTCGCCGATTCGTTCGATGCGCGCGCTCTTCGACGTCGGAGCTTCCGGGCCACTGGTCGGTTTTTTGGTGGCGCTGCCGGCGATGGGTTACGGAGTGCTGCACGCAAAAGTAATTCCCGCGTTGGCCGCCCACGGCAATGCCGACCTGGTTTTTGGCGTGCCGCTCATTCTTCGCCTCGTGACCGCCACGCTCCAGCCAAACGCGCACGCTTCGGATCTGCTTCTGCATCCCGTGGGGCGCGCGGCCTGGGTCGGCATGTTTGCCACGGCGCTGAATCTTTTGCCCGTCGGGCAACTCGATGGCGGACACATCGTGCGCTCGGTCAGCCCGCAGCTCCACCGATGGATTTCGCTCTCGCTTCCCCTAGCGCTGGTCCCGCTCGGCTATTTTCAATGGCAAGGCTGGTGGATCTGGGCGCTGATCCTCTTCGGCCTGCAATTCGTCCGCATGGCGCCGATCTATGATCCCACGCCGCTCGATCCCAACCGGAGATTCGCCGCTGTGGTGTCATTCGCGGTGTTCATCCTCTGCTTCATGCCGTATCCCGTCGAAAGATTGCTATAGAGTAGCGGGGATGCCCACCACAACGAAAACAGAATTGACCCGCAGCTTGCGGGAGCGGGATTTGCTTTTACTGTTTGTAGGCTCGGTGATTGGCTCGGGAATTTTTCTCACACCTGGATTGATTCAACGGCAAGTGGGCGGCTCGGTGGGATGGTCGCTGATGGTGTGGCTGCTGGGCGGCGTGTTGTCGCTGTTGGGAGCGTTGACATATGCGGAGTTGGCGGCGGCGAATCCCGAGGCAGGCGGATTGTACTGCTACATTCGGGACGGCTTCGGGCGGTTGCCCGCATTTTTGTATGGCTGGTGTTTGTTTCTGGTGATTGCCAGCGCCACGATTGCGGCGCTCGCGCATGCGTTTACGACCTATTTGCAAGAGATCATTCCGCTCTCGGCCGGCGGCGCGTCGCTGGTGACGATTCTCATGATCGCCGTGGTTACCGCCGTAAACATTTGGGGAACGCGGAAAAGTTCAGATGTGCAGAACGTGACCACGATCATCAAGGTCGGGCTGATCGTCGTGCTTGGCAGCGTGCTCCTCGTGCTCGGCATTTCGAAAGGCACGCACGCCGGCGAATTTGCCTCCGCGCTCGGAACGTCGCAAAGCGGCTATGCCTTGTTATCCGGGATTGGCTTCGCGATGATCACCGTGCTCTGGGCCTATGAAGGCTGGCAGTTTGGAACTTACAGTGCCGGCGAAGTGATGGACCCGCAGCGATGTTTTCCCCGGACTTTTTTGTTTGGGTCTTTAATCCTGATTGGCCTGTACCTCTTCGCGGTGGTGGCCTATCTGGTTGCGCTCGGACCAGCGCAAGCCGCGGCCAGCGACGCGATTGCGGCCACTGCGGCGCGCGTGGTCCTTGGCCCCTGGGCGGGAAAACTGGTGGCAGCAATGATTCTGATTTCCACGTTCAGCTCCACCAACAGCGTGATGCTCACCGCTCCGCGCGTCTTTTTCGCCATGGCCAACGACAATCTCTTTTTCAAAAAACTCGCTGAGGTCGATCCGCGATTCGGCACTCCGGCCGCGGCAATTCTGGCCCTGGGACTGTGGTCATGCGTGCTCGCGTTGGCCGCGGGATTCGCGAAGCTGGCGGGCGGTGCGGTTTTCATCGGCTGGATTTTCTACGGACTCGGGGCCGCCAGCATCTTCCCAATCCGCCGGGCGAATGCCGGAAAGCCAATTCCCTATCGCGTGCCTGGCTATCCCCTGACGCCACTTTTATTTGTCCTCGCAGCACTTGCGATCGTTGGCAACGCCATCTACGCGGCAGTAAAGGATCCCCACGAATTCACCTATTTGCTCGTCGCGATTGCCCTGATGCTGCTCGGATTGCCCGGCTATTTCTTCTGGAGCCGCCGCCGGGCGGCCGTGTAGGGCCGGCCTTCCGAGGCCGTCCGTCTTCGCAGATCCTTGGAGAACCCGCAACGTCCCACGCGCCGCGGCGGGCGGGACCTACAGAGCCAGACTGCTCAGTTCCCGCAATTAAAGTAGGGAGAGCGGGTCCATGTCCACCAGGACGGCGGTCTGGGGAATCTCGTTGGCGTCGCAGAAGGACAACGCGCCACTGAGCAATTTTGTGATGACGGAGCGTTTCGGCGATTTGAGCAAAAATTGAAACCGATGCTCCTTTTTCAAGCGCGCAAGCGGCGCCGAAGCGGGGCCGAGAATGCGCATGCCTTTTCCATCCGACGGCGAAAAATACTCCGAAAGCCGCCGCGACCAGCGAATCGCATTTTCCAAATTCGTGTCGCGCACGATCACATTCGCCAGCGAAGTGAACGGTGGATACGCCATCATACGGCGGAAGTGCAGTTCGCGCTCGTAGAAGGAAAGATAGTCCTGTCGGACGGCGTCCTGAATCGCATAATGCTCCGGATAATAAGTCTGGATCAGCACGCGGCCGGGGAGTTCGCCGCGTCCGGCGCGCCCGGCAACCTGCGTCAGAAGCTGAAACGTGCGCTCGGCCGCGCGAAAGTCGGGAAGTGTCAGCGAAGAATCGGCGGAGATAACGCCAACGAGCGTGACACGCTGGAAGTCGTGGCCCTTCGCGAGCATCTGCGTGCCGACCAGAATGTCCAGCGCGCCGCCGGCAAACGCTCCGAGCGTCTCCTGATACTGCTGCTTGGTGCGCACAGCGTCGCGGTCTAGTCGCGCGATCCGTGCGCCGGGAAATTCCTTGCGCAAGCGCTCTTCCAGATGTTCGGAGCCTTCGCCGAAAAAATGCACATACTTCGAATCGCACTTCGGGCACGTCTTCGGCACGGCCTGGACGAAGCCGCAGTAGTGGCATTCCAGCCGGTTGCGGCTCTTGTGGTACGTCATCGATATGCTGCAGTTGGCGCACTGCACGGAAGCGCCGCAGCTCCGGCACAGCACCGACCACGAGTAGCCGCGGCGATTGATCAGAATTAGCGCCTGGGTGTTGAACGAGAGGCACTCGGCGATGCCGTCGTGCAGAATTTTCGAAATGGGGCTGGTCTGGTGGGTCTGCTGGAATTCCGTGCGCAGGTCGACAATCTCCACCGCCGCGAGCGACCGATTCTCCACGCGCGAAGCCATGGTTAGCAATTCATACTTGCCGCTGGTCGCGTTGTGATAGGTCTCTAGCGCCGGAGTCGCGGACCCCAGCAGCGCGACGGCGTTTTCGAGTTTTGCGCGGACGATGGCGACGTCTCGTCCGTGGTAGCGCGGCGTCTCTTCCTGCTTGAAACTGTTTTCCTGTTCTTCATCCACGATCACCAGGCCGAGATTTTCGAGGGGCGCGAATACCGCCGACCGCGTGCCGACCACCACGCGCGCCTGGCCGTTTCGAACGCGCCACCACTCTCGCGCGCGCTCGACGTCGCTCAGCGCCGAGTGCAGTACGGCAACGCCCTCAAAATGTGCGCCGAACCACGCCCGGCACTGGCGGCCAATCCAAAGTGTCAGCGCAATTTCCGGGACGAGTACAATCGCGGTTTTTCCGCGCGCCAGCGTCTCCTGCACGCTGCGAAGGTACACCTCCGTTTTCCCGCTGCCGGTGACGCCGCGAATCAGTTGTACGCCGAATTCGCCCAGCTCAAATCGCGCGCGGATGGCGCCGAAAGCGCGTTCCTGCGATTCGTTCAGCGAGTGCGCCGGCGGCGAGTAGCCAACATCGAAGGGGTCCTCCGCGGGGTCGATGGGTTCTTCCCAGCTTTCCAGCAACCCGTCGCGCAGCAAACGTTCGATCAGCCCGCGAGAAACGCCTGCAAGTTTCAGCAATCGCGGCAGTGGCAACGGCCCACGGTCGGTTTCGAGCAAGGCGCGGATACGCTCTTCCTTATCGGCGAGCGGCTTCTCAGCGGCGGCTTCCCTGCCCTTCCAGGCAATCACGTTCTGGACTCTGCGCTTGCGTCCTTGCACAGTTTCCTGGAGTTGCACGTAACCGCGCCGTTGGAGTCGCTGCAGAGCGTCAAGCTCGATGCCAAGCTTCGGATACGAAGCAAATTGCAGGACCCCCTTTTTTGCGAGAAGCCGTTGCAGGAATTCCGCTTCGCTCCCCGATAACTCCGTTAGAAATTTTCCCTGCCGCAAATCGGTAGCGAGAGCTCTACCGGCGTCGGTCAGCTCAACCAGCCGTCGCGCCGTGAGTTCCGTAACCGGTGGCAGCATGGCGCGGAACACCTCGCCGATGGGCGCCAGATAGTAGCCCGCGATCCAGTGAGCAAGTTCAACGAGTTTCGGCGTCAGCGCGGGAACCAGGTCGAGAACTTTGGCAACCTCGCGGATTTTCGTTTCCGCCGGCGGTGTCTCGGCAAGCTCGACCACGACGCCTACAAGAGACTTTTTGCGAAACGGCACCAGCACCCGGGAACCCGGTTGCACGCGGGCGCGCAATCCTTCCGGTATGGCGTAGGTGAACGTGTTCCGGAGCGGAACCGGAAGCGCGACGTTGCAAAAGGAAGCGGACATGCCGTGTGTAGTGTAGCAGCAGCGCGAGTATCGGAAAAAATCCGCCCAACGAGAGCAACTTCAGCGGCTGATCAGAATGATCCCAATGAAAATGGCGACGATGCCGAGCCACTGGGACGCAGTAACTTTTTCGCGCAAGAACAGCGCGGCCAGCGCAACCGTCACAGCACCGTAGAGCGAAGCAAGCACGCTGACGACCGATGTCTGTTCGTGCAGCATGCCGTAGTTATTGAAAACGTACGCGCTGGTGTCGAGTAAGCCCACTCCAAGGAGTAACGGCATATCGCGGCGCAAGGGAAGGGCTTTCGATTGCCGCGCCACCAGCATGACCAGCGCCGTAGCAACAACACTGGTGAGACGTATCACCCAAACCGAAGGCGAACTCCCGAGCAGCGGAACCACTCTCAGTCCGAGCAACCAGAACATGATGCCGAAGCCGAACGCAGAAAAAAGAGCCCAGCTCACTCCCAGGTGCTTTTTCCCTGGCTGCGTCTTCTCGCCAATGCGATTCGCATCGTCTGGCGTCTGTTCGCCTCGCGCCACCAGAATCACTCCAACGATCGTCAGCACCAGGCCGAACAGTCGCAACGGCGTGAGCCGCTCGCCCGTCAGTGCCGAAAGCAGCATGGTCAGCACCGGATAGCACGCGGAAATCGGCGCGACGATGGACAGCTTGCCGATTTCGAACGAGCGATAAAGCGCCAGCGTTGAAGAAGTGTTTAAAACCCCCGCGAGAATTCCCCATGCCCACGGCTGCCAACCGGAGCCGTCAAAGAGATGCCCCCAGCCGCCAAGCCGCGGCATCACCAGCGTCAGCAGGCAGAATCCGCACAATTGCATATACAGCATCGTGCGAAAAGTGCCGATCCGGCGCGTGGCAAATCGCGCGAAGAGATCCGCGGATCCCCAGCACAGCGCGGTGACCAGGCCAAGTAAAATTCCCATGGCAACTTTTCAGGACTTGGATTTCTTGGGCAACTGCAGGCCGAGCTCGGCCATGACTTTCTGCAGGTCTTTCCACACGTCGGCCTTCGCGGGCGGATTCCGCAACAGATACGCCGGATGATACGTGGCCATCAGCTTGTGGCCGCGCCATTCGAGCCATTCGCCGCGGAATTGCGAGATTCCCCGCGTAGTGTTGAGGATGGTCTTGGCGGCAGTCGCGCCGAGGCAGACGATCACTTTGGGATGAATCGCATCAATCTGGCGCATGAGATACGGCGAGCAAGTGGCAACCTCGTCGGGTTCCGGCGCGCGATTTTCCGGCGGCCGGCATTTCACCACGTTGCAAATGTAGACATCACTCCGCTGCAGGCCCATCGCTTCAATCATCTGCGTCAGCAGCTTTCCCGCGCGACCGACAAACGGCAGGCCTTGCATGTCTTCATCCGCGCCGGGGCCTTCGCCAACGAAAACAAGCTGAGCCTTGGGACTGCCATCGCCAAAAACAATTTTATTCCGCCCTTTGTGCAGCTTGCAGCGAGTGCATTCGCCCAGGTCTTCGCGAATCTTCAGCAGCGTGTCGTCTTTCACCTTGTCCACCGCTTCGAATAGCGAGGGCCCGGCGGGCGGCACAACCAATGGAGGAGGCGCCGCAACGGGAGCAACTTTCGCGGGCGCGGGTTTCGGCGTGGACTTGGGCAATGCGATCTCCTCAAATACGGATGTGGGTGAAGCTGCGGAAGCAACCGCCTCCGAAACCGCAAGGCTTGCACCGCCCGACCCGCGGTCCGTGTAGAACAGCCGGATGCCCAGGTCTTCGTAGTAGCGGAGGCGGTCTTCGATTTTCTGCTGCAGTGATGCGGGGAAACGTTCGGGCATGATGGGTTCAGTCGCCGGCGCGGTGGGTTGCCGGTTTGCTGCGCAGCGCGCCGCGCAGCCGCAAAACTTCATCCAGAATCCGCCGCGCCACTTCCGATTTCGTCATCCGCGGCAGCGGCAGATCGCGGGCATCGCGCGAGAGAATCGTAACAATATTCGTGTCCACGTCAAAGCCGGCGCCTTCGGCAGTCACGTCGTTGGCCACAATTAGATCCGCATTCTTCTGGGCAAGTTTCTTGCGCGCGTTTTCAGCGATATGATCCGTTTCCGCGGCAAAGCCCACCACCAGCCGGTCGCCCTTATCCTTCGCCATCGTGGCGAGAATATCCGGATTCGGCTCCAGCCGAATGGTCAACGACTCTTTCGACCGCTTGATCTTCGCCGTTGCCGGCTCGGCGGGACGATAGTCAGCAACCGCCGCCGCAAAAATCGCAATCGAAGCCGCCGAAAATCGCGCCTGCACAGCCCTCAACATTTCTTCACCGGTGCGCACGTCAATGCGCTCCACGCCTTCTGGAGTCTCCAGTGCCGTCGGCCCGCTAATCAAAATCACTTTCGCGCCGCGCCGCGCTGCCGCCTCGGCCACCGAGTAACCCATCTTCCCCGAAGAACGATTGCTAATGAATCGAACGGGATCCAGATCCTCGCAAGTTGGCCCAGCCGTCACCAGCACCGTCTCCCCAGCCAAATCCTGCTGTGCCTCCACAATCTCGCGCACCGCCTTCAAAATTTCGTCCTGCGCCGCCAGCCGGCCCGGCCCCGTCATTCCGCACGCCAGATAACCTTCGCCAGGCTCCACGATCCGCACGCCGCGCTTCCGCAACGCCGCAAGATTTTCCTGCGTCGCGGGATGCTGCCACATATTGACGTTCATCGCAGGGGCAAGAACAACAGGCGCCGTCGAAGCCAGATAAAGTGTGGAAAGAAAATCGTCCGCCAACCCGCGCGCAAATTTCGCCAGCGTATCCGCGGTAGCGGGAGCCACCAGCAGCAAATCCGTCCGCTGCGCCACGGCAATGTGCTCAATCGCCGATTCCAGATTCGCGTCGCCGGAATCTCCACTCGTAAATAAATCGGTGATCACTTTTTGGCCGCTGAGCGCGGCGAAGGTAAGCGGCGTGATGAACTCGCGGGCGGCGCGCGTCATCACCACCTGCACGGTGTGCCCCTCGGTCTGCAGGCGGCGAACGAGTTCCGCGGACTTGTAAGCCGCAACTCCGCCGGTAACGCCGAGGGTAATGCGCATGGAGACCTCGCGGGCGCTCTACTTGCGCCGCTTCGCGTTCTCCCTTTCCTCTTCACTGGGAAACGCTTCAGTGAATTCGTATTCGATTAATCCGTGGTTCACTTCGTCACACGCTATTCGCGTGGCCTTTTGAGTGCGCGGGTTTTCCAGCATCGGCGGTGCGCCTGCCATTATCTGACGGGCGCGTCGCGCTGCCAGGACAACATACGCAAACTGGCTCTCGGGAGCTTTGGTTTGCACGGTCATGAGTCTCTTACCCTCCAAACGATCCCAGAACTTGCTTCACCACTTCGCGGCGCCGCAGGCTCGAGCAGCGCAGCGCCGTAACGATGGCCTGTGCTTCCCTTCCCGCGCGTTCCACGTCGTCGTTCACTACACAAAAATCGTAAAACTTTTCAGCCAGCTCTATCTCACCCTTGGCCTTCGCCAGCCGCCGCGCGATTTCATCGTCCGCGTCCATTCCGCGGCTGCGCAGCCTTCGCTCCAGCTCCTGGCGCGAGGGAGGAAGTATAAAGATTGCCACCGACTCCGGCAACTTTTCCTTCACCTGCGAGGCGCCCTGGACATCAATCTCCAGGACAAGGTCCAGTCCTTTGCTGCGGGATTCATCGAGCCACTTCTTGGGCGTGCCATAGGAATGCTTGCCGAAGACGCGTGCATACTCGAGAAACTCGCCCCGGGCGACCATGGCGTCGAACTGCTCCGACGTAACGAAATCATAACATTTTCCACTGGCCTCAGTCGCCCGGCGTGGCCTGGTGGTACATGACACTGAGGGCATCGTCCCCGGCAGCTCCAGAACTTTCTGTACCAGCGTGGATTTGCCGGAGCCGGAAGGCCCGGAAAAAATCAGAACCAGCGGCTCCACTCGCTTGATGTCGCTCATTCGATGTTTTGGACCTGTTCGCGCAATTTTTCGATCTCCGATTTAATTTCCAGCGACAGGCCGGTGATCGCCAGCGCCTCGCTCTCCACCCCCGGCGTTTTTGAAAGCATGGTGTTGGCTTCGCGGTGCATTTCCTGCAGCAGGAAATCCAGTTTCTTGCCGAGCTCCCCCGCGCCGTCGAGCAGTTTGGTGAATTGCTGCAGGTGACTTCGCAGCCGGTCGAGCTCTTCGCTGATGTCGCTGCGCTCCGCCAGCAGCGCCGCTTCCTGCGCTAGCCGCCCGGAATCGATTTGCGCGCCGTTCAGCAATTCCTTCAGGCGCGATTCCAGTCGCCGCGCAAAAGCCGGCCGCAGCGTTTCCACCAACCCGCGAACCTGCTCCGTCTGTTCCGAAATCCGCATCAGCCGCGCGCGAAGTTCTTCCGTCAAATGGCGCCCTTCTGTGCGGCGCATCTCGTCCATTTTCAAAACCGCGTCGGCCAGCAGGGACTCGAGCACTTTGCCCAGCGCCTCCTGCTCTTCGTCCGAATCCGGCAGCGCCGGTGCCAGCCCGCCGATCACGCCCGGCAATCGCAGCAGCGAGACCAGGTCGAGCTCGGCTTTCGCGCCAGTCTGCTGCCGCAGTTCATCCGCCGCCCGCAGATACGCTTGCAGCAGCTCGCGATTCACGTGTACCGGAGCCGCTTCGCCGGGTTCGACGTTAACGTGAATATCAATGTGGCCGCGATGGATGCGATTCTTCACCGCCTGGCGCAGCCGCAGTTCGTACGGCTCCAGCGAATCCGGCATGCGCAGCTTGATGTCCAGAAAGCGGTGATTCACGCTTTTCACGCTGATGCGGATCGCCCACCCGGCGTGTTCGCCGCGCACCATGGCGTAGCCCGTCATGGAGCGGCATTCAAGTTTTGCGGGGACTTCGTGTCGCGGTTCGGTTCCGGTCTTTGGGGTCATGTGGGGTTGCTCGATTTTATCGGTTCGGTGGAGGTCGCGCCTGCCGGGGTAAACGCATCCTGATCGGCGAATTGCAAATCATGCAGCCGCGCGTAGCTTCCCCCCCTGGCCAGCAGTTCCGCGTGCGTGCCGCTTTCGCGAATCTGCCCATCCTCCAGCACTAGAATTTTATCGGCTTTGCGGATAGTTCCCAAGCGATGAGCGATCACAAACGTGGTGCGCCCAATCATCAGATTGCTCAGCGCCTTCTGCACGTAGAGTTCGGATTCCGAGTCAAGCTCGGAAGTCGCTTCGTCCAGGATGAGGATCGGAGAATCCTTCAAAATCGCGCGCGCAATGGCGATGCGCTGCCGCTGGCCTCCGCTCAGCCGCGTGCCACGCTCGCCGATCAGCGTGTCGTAGCCCTGCGGCAGCTCCTGAATAAAATCGTGCGCCAGCGCGGCTTGCGCCGCTTGCACCACGCGCTCGCGGCTTACATTGGGTTGCCCGTAGCAGATGTTGTTCCACACCGTGTCGTGGAAAAGAATATTTTCCTGCGTGACCATGGCGATCTGCCCGCGCAGCGAGCGCAGCGTCACCTTGCGCACATCCACGCCATCCACGCGAATCGCCCCGGCCGTGACTTCATACAAGCGCGGGATCAGATTCACCAGCGTGGTTTTTCCTGCGCCGCTCGAACCGACGAAAGCGACCAGTTCCCCCTTGCGCGCCGAGAAGCAAATGTCTCGCAGCACGGGAGCGGTGTCGTACGAAAAACTGACATTGTCGAATTCAATTTCGCGGGAGAACGCCGGCAACTCGATGGCGTCGGGCGCGTCGTGTTCTTCTTCCTTCATGTCGAGATACGCAAAGACCTGCGTGGTGGCGCCCTGCGCCTGCTGAAACTGCTGGTAGACAGCGCCCATCCGCTTCACGGGTTCGTAGGACTTGAAGAGCGCGTAGACAAAGGTGAAGAACAAACCGATGGTCAATTGCTCGTGGCGGATTTTGTCGCGGGCATAGAGCAGGAGCAGCGAAATAACGATGGGCAGCAACAAATCCATCAGCGGAGAGCTCACCACCTGGGTGCGCACCCACCGCATCGTTTCGCGCAGCAAGCGTCTCGCCGCCGCGCGAAACTTTCCGATTTCGAAATCCTCCATGCCAAACGCCTTCACCACTCGGTTTCCGGCCACGGTTTCCTGCAAAATCTGGTTCAGTTCGCCAAGCTTGTTCTGGCTGCTCTCCACCGAATGTCGGATTTTCCGCCCCAGCTTGCCGATGGGCCATACGATCAGCGGCAGAAAAATGCCGCAGCCCAGGGTCATCCTCCAATCCACGTAAAAGAGCACGGAAAGAAAAGCAAAGAAGGAAAAAGTCTGGCGAAAAACTTCGGCGAGATATTCGGAGAGTGCCGGCCGCGCGCGTTCCACGTCATTGATGACCGCGGACATGACCCGCCCGGTCGGCTGCTGCTGGAAGAAACCGATCGGCTGGCGAATGATCTTTGCGTACACTTCGTTTCGCAAATCGGTCAGCGCCCGAAGCCCAACAAACTGTACGATGGTGCTGCCGCCAAACTCCGCCAACGACTTCACCACAAACACCACCAGCAGCGAGATGGAAACGACCGCCCAGACGTTATGAATGCCGTGCGGAAAAAGGTGGTTCAGATAAAAAGTCGGTCCGTGGGGAATGCTGAATAGAATGACGTTCGAATCCGGCGCCGCGGGGTTCAGCACCCGGTCAATGATCGGCTTGATCATCAGGCCAATCACCGCTTCGGCAAGGCCCACAACCAGCAGGAGCGCCACACCCAGGCCCATCGAAAAACGATAAGGCGCGGCGTAGCTCAGCAGACGTTTCAATTGTGGCGACAGAAAAGAACCCACTCCCCTGCTCCTGACAATTTCACGGAACACCCACTCTGTACGCTATGCGGCACCGCGCAGTGTGTCAAGTTTTGAGGGGAAGTTGGTAGTGGACTAGTTTCCGATTATCACGACTTAGCAACGAATTTACAATCGACTCTCCGCAGATTAAGTTGCTACCGCGGCGCGGTTGGAAGTTCAACAGCTGTTGAGACCACCTTGACATCACCGATTGAGGCACGATTTTGATATTGCTCTTGATTCTCGTAAGCGTAATACAAAATCGCCCGGACCTTGCCGCCTAAGTGTGCTATCTTGCGCGGACACACACTACCGTTCCATCCATGAGATGTATCGTTAATAGTGATGATGCTTCGAATAGTCTGATTTGGTTTGAGTTCGACCGTTGAGATTGGCGCCACATCTCGGCAAGGTCCAACAGATTGCCAACCTAGTTTTTCATCCCACTGTTGCACGTCCAGAGATTGGAGCGTACCCGACAGGGGATTAGCTTGGGCGAGGATTATAGGTTGGCGTCCCAAATTCGTCACGCTGGCGAGGATATTGTAACCGGAAGAATTGGGAGAAATCTTTTCAATCTTCACATGTAGCTGCTTCCGGAGCGCAGTCTGGCCTGCCGCAATTGAAGAAACCAAGACCAAGACAACAGCTGTCCGGATTGCTCTCATAATAACGCCGATAAATTGGCGAGCTTCGTCATCTTCCATCGGCGAAAAGTCGTCAAGATATCCGTCATCTGCCCGTGATATCGCATAAAGCGCCTCACTAACTCACCGATCGGAAACTGACCAACTACCGAGAAGTTTATAGCACGAGTTTCCCGGCCAGGAGGAAGCGATCTACTTATCAATGTCGCGGTGGGTGACGCGGGTGGCGAACTTGTGCTTCTCGAGCGCCTTCTTCAACCATTCCGCCATCATCACCGAGCGGTGCTTCCCACCCGTGCAGCCGAACGCGATGGTCAGGTAGCTTTTCCCCTCGTCAATGTAGTGCGGAATCAGGTAGGTCAGCAGCCCCTGCATGCGGCGCAGAAATTCCCCGGTCTGCGGAAACGACTGGATGTACCGCCGCACCTTCGGGTCCTTGCCGTTAAACGCGCGCAGCTTCGGCACAAAATGCGGATTGGGCAGAAACCTCACGTCGAACATCAAGTCGGCGTCCGTGGGCACGCCATACTTGTATCCGAAACTCACCAGCGAAACCAGCAGCGGCCGCTTGCTTTCCGACCGGAAGCGCTCGTCCACGAAATGCCGCAACTCGTGCACGTTGAACTGCGAGGTATCAATCACCACGTCCGCCAGCTTCCGGATCGGCTCCATCAGCGCGCGCTCGTGCTCCAGGTTTTCCCGCACGGAAAAGTCGCGCCCGAGGGGATGTGGGCGGCGCGTCTCGCTATAGCGGCGCAGCAGCGCGTCTTCATGCGCCTCGATAAACACCAGAATGATGGGATGGTCGTTCCGCAGGTGCCGCAGCAAGCCCGGCAGCTTCTCCAGTTGCAGCCCCTCGCGCGCATCCACCAGCAGAGCGGCCCGCGCGAAATCGCCTTCGCCCGCCGCATGCAGCTCCGCAAAAATAGGAATCAGCTCAACCGGCAGATTGTCCACGCAATAGTAGCCCATGTCCTCAAACGCCCTGAGGACCGTGCTTTTCCCGGAGCCCGAAAGCCCGGTGAGGATGACAAGTTGGCGGCCTGTAGCCTGGCGGGGGTGGGGTTTGCGGGCGGTGCGCTTCACGATGGCAAAGGCCTAGCCTTTGACCCGGCGCTGGTGGGTGCTGGGAATGCGCATATCCTCGCGGTATTTGGCGACCGTGCGCCGCGTTACCTGAATGCCCGCTTCTTCGAGTTTCTTCGCGATCTGGTCGTCGGTCAGCGGCTTCGTCGGCGTTTCTTCGTCGATCATTTTCTTAACCAGCCGCTTCAGCGTAAGCAGCGACATGTCGCCGCCCTCCGGCCCGTTCACCGCTTCGCTGAAGAACGAACGCAGCTCAATCACCCCCTGCGGCGTGTGCGCATACTTGTTGGCCACTGCGCGGCTGACCGTCGAGGGATGCACGCCGACTTCCTCGGCAACCTCTTTGATCATCATCGGCTTCAGCTCGTCTTGCCCCTTGTCCAGAAATCCGGGCTGCCTCGCGATGATGGACTGGCATACCCGCAAAATCGTGTGCTTCCGCTGTTCGATATTCTTCATCAACTGAATCGCCGCGGTGAAGCGCTCTTTCACGTAGTTGCGTACTTCCTTATCGGCCGCGTCGCGGACCAGCAGCCGGCGGTAGGTCGGGCTCAGCCGAAGCTGCGGCATGTCGTCTTCGTTCAAAAAGACCTGCCAGGCATCGTCCACCTTGCGGAAGTACACATCCGGCTCAACCAGCCGGGGTTCCGTCTTGTTGTAACGCAGCCCCGGGCGCGGATCGAGTTTCTTGATGGCATCAATCGCATGCTTCACGATGTCCGTCGGCCGGTTCAGCGCGCGCGCAATTTCCTTCAACTGGTTCGATTGCACCTGTTTCAAATATTCGGACACAATTTGCTGCGCCAGCGTGTTCGTCGGATCGAACGCCTTGATCTGCAGCAACAAACATTCCCGCAAGTCGCGCGCCCCGACGCCAATCGGATCAAAATCCTGCACCACCGCCACCGCGTCATCAATATCGTCCTGCGAATATTTCCCGTCCTGCGCCAACTCCTCGTTCGAAGCAGTCAGGTAACCGTTTTCATCCAGGTTCCCGATGATGCTTTCCACGATTTCGCGCACGGCATCGTTGCAGATGGTGACGCTGAGCTGCCAGTTGAGATGGTCAGACAGCCCCGCGGGAGAGGAGAGAAACTTTTCGAACGAAGGCCGCTCGCTGACTTCGCGCTCCTGCGATTGCCCGCCGTCTCCGCCGGTGTCCAGATACTGGTTAAAAAAACTCCCGACATCAAACTCGTCAAACGGGTTGGCTTCTTTCTTCTCGGGAACCTTTTCGGTCTCCGCCTTCAGGAAAGTTTCATCGCTGTAGTTGTCGCTGACCGTCGGCTCTTCCGAAAGTTCTTCCAAAACCGGATTCGCGATCATCTCCTGGTTGATCATCTCGCGCAGTTCCAGCCGGTTCAGCGCCAGCACGCTCACCATCTGCACAAGGCCCGGCGTCAGAATCTGCTTCTGCGTCACCCTGAGGTTAAGTTTGAGTCCTTGCCAGGCCATGGTTTGCTTGCTCTGTCCTATAGGATAGACCTAATTCAGGCGGAAGTTGTCTCCAAGGTAGACCCGCCGGACTTCCGGGTCATTGCTCAACTCCTGCGGTGTGCCTTTCTTCATGATTTTCCCATGATTCACGATGTAGGCGCGGTCCGTTACGGTGAGAGTTTCCCGGACGTTATGGTCGGTGATCAGGATGCCGATGCCGGAACGGCTCAATTCTCTTATAAGATCCTGTAAGTCCTTCACCGTCAGTGGGTCGATGCCCGAAAACGGCTCGTCCAGCAGGATGAACGACGGCTGCAGCGTCAGCGATCGCGCAATTTCCAGCCGCCGCCGCTCGCCGCCGGAGAGCATGTAGGCCTTGCTGTGGCGTACCGTTTCCAGTCCCATTTGCGCCAAAAGCTCTTCCAGCCGGTCGCGCTGCTGCTCGGGCGACAGCGGCAGTGTCTCCAGAATCGCCAAAAGATTGTCTTCCGTCGTGAGCTGCCGAAACACCGAGGGCTCCTGGGGCAGGTAGCTGATGCCGCTGCGGGCACGTTGAAACATTGGCAGGTCTGTGATTTCTTCTTCGTTCAGAAGCACCCGTCCGGAGTCCGGCCGTGCCAAGCCCACAATCATGTAAAAGGTAGTCGTCTTGCCCGCGCCGTTTGGCCCCAACAGGCCAACTACTTCGCCTTGAGCAATTTCCAGTTCTACGTTGTCAACGACTTTGCGTCCGCGGTAGGACTTACTGAGATCGACGCCATGGAGTGTGGGCATTCCGCATCACGCGGGATCGCTGGGCGGTCCCTCTATCTTTGGACTCGATGCTTCGTAAGAGTACGCAAGCCGTTTCCCGAATCCACGACGATGGTATCATCCGCTCTATAGAAGGTCAATTCACGCCCGGTTGTAGTACCTTCGTCGGGATCGAAAAGCGTCGGCGTACCCCCGGTTAGCACAAATTTTTCTTCCGCTGCGGTGTAAAGACCGCGCTCCGCAGTGCCCCGGCGGTCGCCCTGTTCCACCACCACCCCACCCGTCCCCACCGCCCGGCTGATTTGCGATGTTCCGCCGCTCCCCTGCTTGTCCGCCCCGGTTCGCGTGAAGAATAATTCCAGTTGAGGCGCGCGCATCTTCTGGTCCGCCGATTGCACAAACACATCCTTTTCGAGATGCGCCCGGTTCTCTGCGTCCCAATACGTCAGCAATCCCGACGAAATATGCCAGACGGGAGTAGCGCCGGCTACCGCGCCGGGCTGCGGAGCCTGCGGAAAAACGGCTCGCACATTACCCGTGGCGTTAAGGATGCGCGACGGGCGAAGAAGTTCAATCGTCTCCGCTTCCAGTACCGACGCCCCTTGCCACAATCGTGCGTGCCCCGTGTACAGCGCGCGCCCCGTCTTCGAATTCGCCCGCATGTGGTCGGCCGAAAGATTCGCCGGCACGGAGCTCATTTGCAACGAGGAAGAATTCGAAGCAAAGTCGGTGGAGCGCACTGGGCCCTCGGCCTCGATCTCGCCCGTGGACTGCAAGAACGTGATCTTCGGCGCGTGCGTTTCGCTGCCCGCGTCCCGCACCATCGCCTGGCCGGTCAGCACCGTAGTCTGCGCCGCCCGCGCAAACACCGCCTGCTGCGCTTCCGCGTTGCGATCCGCCTCCTGCAGCCGCACGTTTCCCCTCAGCGTGATTTGCGACCAGTCGCCCCCCGCCGAAAGCTGCGCCACGCCCATTGATGAATTCGCAGTTTGCACCGGGCGGCCCGGAATTTCTCGCTGCGACTGCACCGCGCCGGTAGCATTCAAAAGTTGCGGCTTCCCCTGCGCTCCAAACTCCAGCGTCAGCTTATCCGCCGCCAGCTTGGAGCGCGCCGCTGCCGCATCCAGCCATTCCATCGCGCCGCGCTCCAGCGTTTCCGCATGCTGCACGCGATTCGCCGCCCCCACTTTGCCGCCCGCAAACGTGAGCTGCACCGCGTTGCTCGTCAAGCTGCGCGTCATCCCCGTCTTCGGATCGCGCCCGTTCACATGCACATTTCCTCTCAAGGTAAGCAGCTTGGCCTGGTTCACCTGCGGCCACATCTCCATTTCGCCGCTTTCGGCCTGCAGATTGCCACTCGACGATGCTCCTTGCACCTTGCCTTCCGCCACGATGCGGCTTGTCCACCCTTGTGGCGAAAGATGCGCGGTCAGCTTGTCGGCGCGCAGCGTCGAATCTCCCTTAGCGCCGTGATTCTTCACCTCGGGTTGCTGGTTCAGCGACCCGGGCGCCGCGATCAGCGCTTGCGCGTGGAATTCCGCATCCATCAAAAGCGTAAATTCCCCGGCCGTAACCTGCTCGCCGGAAGTCACCGCGGTCGCCGGGCCCAGGAGTGCCACGGTATGTGCAACCTTGTCAATCTCCATGCTGCTGCCGTTCATTTCCACCTGCGACGGCAGCGTGGTTCCTTTTTTGGCGGTGGCGTCGGCCGCCGGCTGAATCTGGATATGCACGTCGCGAATCAGCCGCAGTTGGCCTTGCTCGGATTGATAAACAGCTCCCACCCCGTCGCCGCTGCCATTCGGAAACGAAAACTTCACCGGCTGCACCGTCTGCGCCCGTCCGGTCGCGCGCTCAAACGTCACGCCGGTGGTATCAATGTGGATTATGTTCGGTTTACCTGTGGCGTTCGCCCCCGCGCGCGCCGCATCCTCCGCGCTTTGCAATTCGAATTGCACCTTCCCGTCGCACTGGATGCTGCCGTCGGTCTTCGCATAGCGGCAGCTTTGCGTGTGGATCACGTCATTGCGATCCCCATTCTTCCCATACACTTTGATCTTGACGTCTTCCAGCAGGCTGATGTCCTGCCCCCGCAAATCCGTCGACTTCGACGCCTCCAGGTCGAAAATCGTCCGGTCGCCCTCTACTTTCTTGAAATGCAGCGTGGTGAATTGCTTCTCTTCGTTCTGCGGCAGCGGCGCTGGGGCATTTTGCTTTTCGCGGTGCGCCACCCACAGCCGCTGCACATAAATCCCGCCGGTAATCCCGGCAAGCGCAAACGCCAGCAGGGCGGACCAGCGTGCGTATCGGGACGCGTCGCGTCGCTTCATATTTTCAGTTAATCAGAATTTCAGGGGAGTGTATAGACGCGCCGCGGAACGCCGGAATTTCATCCCGCCGCTTCGCCGGCCACGGATCCTTCCATCGGCAGGATGCCCATGTTGGCTGCGGCAACCCGGTCGCGGTCCGTATTTTTCACCAGGTACATGGCCTCGTCCGCCAGATGCAGCAGGCCCTCTTTCGACTTGGAATCCGCGGGATACGCCGCCAGCCCCAGGCTGGGCGTCAGCCGGATGTTCAGACCCTCCGCTTTCAGCCAGACGGTCTCGCGAATCAGCTTGTGCAACCGCCGCGCCACATTGATCGCGTTATCTTTCGAAGTCTGCGGCAGCAGCAGCACAAATTCGTCGCCGCCATACCGGAACGCGAAATCGATCAGCCGGCAGTTGGTCTTCAACGCCTCCCCGATTTCCGCCAGCAGTCGCGAACCCACCAGGTGGCCATGCGTATCGTTCACCTGCTTGAAATGATCCAGGTCAATGAACACGATCGAAAATTCGTAATTGTAGCGTTGCGAACGGTAAATCTCCGTATCCAAAATGAATCCCATGTGCCGCGCATTGTAGAGCGACGTGCAGTCGTCCTTGATCGTCAGTTCATGGATGCGCTTCACGTGGCGCGCGTTTTCCAGTGCAATCGCCGCGAAATCAGAGAGCGCTTCCAGCAGCTTCAGGTCGCGCGGGTCAAACCCTTCCGGACCCACGCAATTGATCAACTCGATCACCCCCAGGCACGTGTCCCGGAATTTCACCGGCACCGCCACGATCGAGCGCGTCTCCATCTTCGTCTTCTCGTCCACTTTGCCGAAAAACCGTGTGTCCTTCGACGTGTCCGGCACAATCACTATTTCGCCGTGCTGCGCCACCCACCCGGCGATTCCCTGCCCCACCTTCACGCGCACATCCTTCAGCGCCTGCGAAGCCTTGCCTACCGCCAGCTCAAAATACAATTCCTGTTTGGGTTCATCGAGAAGCAGCAAAGACCAGTTGTCCGGGCGGAGAAATTCGTCAATCTTCTCCATGATCGTGCGCAAAACCTGGTCGAGTTGCAGCGAAGACGTAAGCGCCTTGCCCAACTCCTGGAACACGGCGACTTCCCCCGCTTCGCGTTGCTCCGAGGGAACACCCGGATTCCGGCGGCGGTCGACGGTTGGAAACTGTTTGATTTCCTCAACGCTCACGGAAGTCGGTTTCTCCGGGTGGTGCGAAACTCTGTAACTTGGATGCCCGGTTAGGCCATCGAGTTTCGACACCTATACCAGCCATTCCCGGTCAGTATAGGCGCTAGGCAAAATATCGCGCAAGCCGCCCGTGGTACAGGCGTTCCCATCTCGACATCCTGAAGGTGCTGGGTGCCGCACCTTTCGGTCTTAGGGGTGCGGTTTTTGACCTTTCTTCCGCCTAATTCCGCCAATCCGCGCGGTAGATGGCCGACTGGCGCTCGCGTACGGCGCCAATATCGGAATGTGTTTCTTTCGGTACAGAAGCATCGCACGGAATGAATCAACATGAAGCCTGGGGATGCTATGTCCTTTGGCCTTTATTCACTTGGATTCGCGATCGTTATCGGCGGCCTGATTTATGCCGCCTACCTGCTGCACATGCCCGCGCACTGGATTGCGGTGGGGGCGCTTGTGCTCCTGGGAGTCGGGATTCTCACCGGAGTAAAAGCGACGCGTCAGAAAGATCCGGTGGGATGAGAGCTTTCGCTTCGTTACGATTTCTTGCCGTCACTGGCTCCCGCCCGGGATGGCTTGAGCAGGCGAAACACAAGAACAAGTAAGAAAAAAATGCACGGCACCGCAACGATGCCTGCGACGATAAGAAAATACCCCCGCAGTCCCGCCATCAGCCCCGCCACCAGCTTCAGAATTAGCTCCACAACCAAAGTGTAACCGAAGAATCAGGTGCCGGACGCCGGTAGCCCACCCTTGTGCGCTATAGATGCCCGGGTGGCCTTCGATAAGAGCGAAGGCGTTGTCAAGACACAAAACTCCCGTGCAGTGTTTTTCTCACCGTGTTTCGTCCAGAGTTGGTGGAGAAC
>JGI12635J15846_10000751_pt1 | contig 28017 bp, 24 predicted proteins | sample BlaSpr_A8_OM2_M2_FD_15846 | JGI IMG/M metagenome (IMG submission 15846)
CGGCTCCTTCTCGCGCCACCCGCGACTGGAAAGCTGAATCATCAAGGAACGCTGGCGGTCCCGAGTTATCAGACCCAGACGCTGTGCGCGAGCAACGATGGCGTGCAGTGAAATCCCAAACTGCGCCTTGATCCCCATGTAGCCGCGCAAAGTCAGCGACTCCGCGATGTCTTCCTCGGCGCACAGTCTCGGCAACAGCAGCGCACCAGCGAAATAATCAGCCTCTCGTTCACGCTGTTTGGGATCAGACACCCTTCGCCGGCTGTGCAGCACGACATGGCCAAACTCGTGGGCAAGAGTAAACCTCTGCCGATCACCGGCCATACCCGTGACCAAACCAACCGATGCCCTGGGTGAACGCGCCGACCAGTGCGACATACCGCAGTGGCCGTCAAGCAACGTGTCGTTTCCAAACGGTGCCGACATCGACGCGATCGCAATGCCCGCCCGTTCCATCATGCGCGTCACGTTGCGAATGGGCGCATCACTGTCGAGACGGTAGGCCTGCCGGATATCACCCGCGAGCAGGTCGAGGTCGTATTCGCTGACGATGTCACTGTGTTCGGCAACCGGAATACCGACACGCTTCAGCCGCACAGGTGCTTCGGCGAGCACTGCTGAGATCCGTTCGATCTCCTTGAACGCCTGAACGACGAAGTCTCGTCCTTTGGCACCCACCCGAGAGTTCTTCGGGAAGTTGATGTCATCAGGGCAGTAGGACGGGGTGCGGTATTGAAAGAATGATGTGGGTGTCGCTGTGGCAGAGCAAATTCTCTGGATCGCTGCCGGCGTCAGTTCCACGTTCCCGCGTTCAATGTCAGACAGGTAGGACTGGCCGATTCCGCTCAGGCTCGACAGCTCGTTCTGGGTGAGTACGAGAAGGCTTCGCAAATCGACAACGCGCTGGCCCAGGGTCGGAAACCGCTGCACGTGCCTGATTGGTGTGGCACGCACGGTGGACCTTGTCGGCGCAGGAGTGAGGTACATCGCTAGCGGATGGCCAGGCCGGTCAGCGCCCGCGAAATCACCAGGCGCTGGATCTCGCTGGTTCCCTCGAAGATCGTGAAGATCTTTGCGTCGCGGTGCATCCGCTCCACGGGGTAGTCGCGGGTATACCCGTTGCCGCCCAGGATCTGGATGGCTTCATCAGTGACGTAGACCGCGGTCTCGCTTGCCACCAGCTTGGCCATCGATCCCTCCGCCGAGTCGAAGCTCTGGTTGTTGCGCGCCATCCAGCCAGCCCGCCAGACCAGCAGACGAGCGGCGTCGATGCGGCTTTTCATGTCCGCCAGCTTGAACGCCACCGCCTGGAATTCACCGATCTTGCGGCCGAACTGCTCGCGCTGGCAGGCATATTCGAGCGCGTATTCATAGGCGGCGCGTGCCACGCCGACAGCCATCGCGCCGACGGTGGGGCGGGTGCGCTCGAAGGTCTTCATCGCCGCCTGCCCTCCTGCGGAGGTACCGGATTTGGCCCGAGTGACGCGTGCTTCGAACTTCTCCCTGCCGCCCAGGATCAGGTCCTCCGGGAGACGGACGTTGTCGAGCACCACCTCGGCGGTGTGCGAAGCGCGGATCCCGTGCTTTTTGAATTTCTGCCCCTGAGCCAGACCTTTGGTGTCCGGCGGGATGAGGAATGTGGCCTGGCCGCGGGTGCCGAGTTCGGGGTACACCGATGCCACCACAATGTGCACGTTGGCGATACCGCCGTTGGTCGCCCAGGTCTTGGTGCCGTTGAGGATCCACTCGCGGGTCGCCTCGTCGTAGCGCGCACGGGTGCGGATGGCGCCGACGTCAGAACCCGCGTCGGGCTCCGATGAGCAGAACGCACCGAGCTTGGGGTCGCCGGGCGTCCCGAACATCTCAGGAATCCAGCGGCTCACCTGCTCGGGGGTTCCGTTGCCCGCCAACGCCGCTGCGGCCAGCCCCGTGCCCATGATGGACAGCGCGATACCGGCGTCGCCCCAGAACATCTCCTCGAATACGGTGAGCATGCCCAGCCCGGTCGGCTCAGCCGCCTGTTGGGCGAACAATTCGGGGGAGTAGAGACCCACCTTCGCGGCCTCCTGGATCACGGGCCACGGAGTTTCTTCTCGTTCATCCCATTCGGCCGCGGCGGGACGGATGACCTCGGTCGCGAATTGGTGCACCCAATCGCGTACCTCGATCACATCGTCGCTCAGTTGCAGTGAGAACGTCACGGCTNTACTCCTGAAATAGNTCGGTGNTCAACGATGNCGGTTTTGCGTACTTCGCAATGACGCTGAGCGTCTGGTTCACCCACGCCTCGAAGTAACGGTCGTGACCGACGTTGCCGGGTGAGCGCCCGGTCAGCGCGTGCAGAGTTGCGGCGTATGACAGNGACGCGATTGCGACGGCCGCGGCCGCTTCGGGATCTGGGATGCGCGTGCGGCCGAAGCGATTCAACGCGGACAGCTCGTCGGCGAACCGTTGNTAGGCGTTGTCACTGATGACCCGCCATGTCATCTCGTCAAGGTCGCCGAGCTCGTCGGGTTCNCGCAGCATGACCTTGAGCACGTCCTCGCTCTNGCGCAGGTTGTCCCAGATCAGCNGGCCTGCGGTNCGCACGGCCTGCTCGACGCTGNCTGGCTCTCCGGCGTCGTACTGCTCGCGCGCGGCCACGATGGTGTCGATCCGATGCGCAACCGCGGCTTCCAGCAGCTGGCGTTTGGAGCCGAAGTGTTTGTAGAGCGCGCCGGATCCCGGCGCCAGGCCGGACGCCCGCTGGATGTCGGCCACCGATGTCGCCGCGTACCCCTTGGCCGCAAAGAGCTTCAGCGCTGCGGCCAGCAGCCGGTCACGCCCCGAAACGAGCATGGTGAGAGAGTACTCACTCACCGCGCGCGGGGCAATATAGTCGTCTACTACAGCTCGAAATTGGTCGTAGATGGCGGCCAGGCCGGTGCAAGAGGACCAGATTTCGACCGGGACAATCATCGTGAGCCCGCCCTGAGAATTCAATGGAGGACAAGACAATGGACAGTGACCCAGCCAGGTCGGTTGAGACCGTGAACTTCGGCCGGGCACTGTGAGCTCAATAGTGGAGCCCGAGGCTGGCTTGCTTCGGTGGGCACGGCTGCCGATGCGGGTGCTGTCGCTGCGCACCATCGTCATCGTCGCGCAACTAGCGGTGATTGCCACCTTCGTCTTCCTGGGCGCGTGGGTGTGGATTGGCGTCACCAACAATGAATACAGCCAGCTCGACCGCCGCCTTGATTCAGTGAGCAGCCTGGGCGATATCAACACACTGCTCGACAGCGCACAGCAGACCGACCCCGATCGGCCCACGCCGGACGGCAACTTGGTACGCACCGCACGCATCGGGGCTGTGACTGTGTCGGTGCCCGGCAATATCGTCGTGCCCAAACTCGCAAACGGATATGCGAACACCACCATCGACGGCGTGCAATACCGCGTCCGTACTTTCAGTGCGGGCCCGGCTTCGATTGCGCTCGCAGCGCCGCTGGCTGAGGCTCAACATCGGATCAACGAACAGCACCTGCGGGTGCTGTTGATCTGCGGCGGTGGTATCGGCGGCACGTTCCTGGTCGGCTGGGTGATCTCGTTGATCATGGTTAATCCGTTCCTCCTGTTAGCTCAGCAGGCGCGCGCGATCAATGCCCAGTCCAGCCCTGACGAAGTTCAGGTCCGCGGTGTNCGTGAGGCCGTGGAAATCGCCGAAGCGGTCGAGGGAATGCTGGCCCGCATCGGCAACGAGCAACAGCGCACCAGGGCAGCGTTGGAGTCGGCTCGCGACTTCGCCGCNGTCGCGTCGCACGAGCTACGTACCCCGTTGACAGCCATGCGCACCAACCTGGAGGTGCTGTCCACTTTGCAGTTGGTCCCAGAGCAGCGCCAGGAGGTGATCGGCGACGTCATAAGAACCCAGAGCCGGATTGAAGCGACACTGACGGCGCTCGAACGCCTGGCGCAGGGTGAACTGACCACCGTCGATGATTTTGTCCCGTTCGATATCACCGAGCTTTTGGATCGCGCCGCGCATGACGCGCTTCGCGGCTATCCCGGAGTGGAGGTGTCGCTGGTGCCATCGCCCACGGTACTGATGGTGGGGCTGCCCACCGGGCTGCGGCTGGTGATCGACAACGCCATTGCCAACGCCGTCAAGCACGGTGGCGCCACCGAAATTCAGCTCAACGTGAGCAGTTCCAGTGCAGGTGTGGAAATCGCTGTCGACGACAACGGCAGCGGTGTCCCCGAGGAAGAACGCGCCGCAGTCTTCGAACGCTTCTCCCGGGGGTCGACGGCATCGCGTTCGGGCTCGGGGTTAGGACTGGCACTAGTCGCTCAGCAGGCCGAATTACATGGGGGCACAGCGTCCCTCCACGCCAGCCCGCTCGGTGGCACGCGACTTCTGCTGAGGCTCGCCGGCGACGGGCGTGGCCCTGCGTGATGGGTACGAGAGATTCACAATGGCGGGGCCTGTTGGGTCAGGTTCAGCAAGACGTAGGCCATGCAGAAAAGGAAGTTCAACACAACGAGCACTAGGCCCGCGAAGATCAGTGAGCGGGTGCCGCATCGTCGTAGCTGTTTGAACTTTGCGACCCGCTTTTCGCGGTTGATCTGCGTCGCGATCAACGCGAAACTGACGTCGGTAATTTCATCAGCAGCGACGGGAACTCCGGCAACCATCTCTTGAAGGCGCTCCGGCCGGGCTTGGACGCCGACGCGCGCGCAGCGCCGGCTCAGCCGTCTCGCTTGCGTGCGTCCAAGGCTTTGGCCCCGCATCTGTAGCTGATGCGATAGCTTCCCTCGGGCGTCGCCCCAGTGGTCGGACGGGGTCGTCACAAGCGGGACTGTAGTTCGTTGCGCCGGATCTCGGAAGCAATACAGCCAAATTGACTTTGGCAGTATGCGCTCGGTGAACATCTGCGGTTCGATAACCGCGGCCTGGCGCATTACGCATCGGCCCGGGACTTTAGCCGGATGCCACTCGCTCGTGGCCCGCGCGCGCAGCGACGCCGAAGATCCGCCGGAAAGAATCCTCGCCATAGCTGGTGGGTTCGGGATTGCCGGGGGTGTCAGCTGTTACGGGGTTGAATGTCGGTGGTGTGTTGTAGGAACAGAAGTATGGATCTGGCGGCGTGGGCTAAGCGCAACGGTGTTGCGCGGGTGAGGGCGTATCGCTGGTTTCGCGCTGGACTTTTGCCGGTACCCGCCCGGCGAGTGGGTCGGCTGATTGTCGTGGACGAACCGGCTGGGGAAGTTGATCGACGAGTGCGGACAGCTGTGTATGCGCGTGTGTCGTGGGCTGATCAGAAGGCGGATCTGGATCGCCGGGTTGCGGGGGTGAGGGCGTGGGCAGCGTTTCGGCAGATCCCGGTCGATAAGGTCGTCGTCGAGGTCGGGTCCGCGCTGAACGGGCACGGCCGCAAGTTTGTTGGTCTGCTGGGTGACCCGTCGGTGCATCGGATCGTGGTGGAACACCGGGACCGGTTGGGCCGTTTGGGCTCGGAGTACGTTCAGGCCGCACTGGCCGGGCAGGGTCGAGAGTTGGTCGTGGTGGACGCTGCCGAGGTTGATGACGACCTGGTGCGGGATATGACCGGGATCCTGACCTCGCGCTGGATATCGACCCGAAACTCGCGGCGGGACTGGGGTGACCGGTGATCGCCGCGCATCGCCACACCCTGGCCGCTAACCCCGGCAAGGTGGCCGCGCTGCGGGCATTGTTCCCGCAGTTCGGCTGCGCGATGGCGTATTTAGCGGCGATGTCACGCCGCGAACTGCTGGCGGGCGAACAGCTTGTGCACTGGCGGAGGCTGCCCAACCATCAAGCCGGTTTCCCGACGGACCTCTCGGCGCGGCAGTTGAAGTCCGCTCAGAACATGGTTCATGCGAACCTGTCGGGTTGGTTGGTACGGGTGCAGGACCGGGTTCGGGAACTGGTCACCGGATCTAACCTGCCTGAGCACCAGAAAACGGTGCTCTACCGCATCAACGCCCGCAAAGCCTGGTGGGTGTCAACCCTGGAATTGCCGTGGGTCCTCGACGCGCAGCGCCTGGTTCCCGTCGAACACAGCCGCCTCGCCAAGACACCAGAGGTGGTGTGGATTGCCGTGGGCACCGAGACGTTGAAACTGGCGCGCCGGCTAGCCAAACAAGCCCACAAGCAGATCCGGTTCCCGAACCTGTCGCGGGTCAACACCTTGACCCTGGACGGAATCGTGGCCAGGACGGAGCTGGCGCGCGGCGCCACCCAACACGGACGTGTCAGCTACTGGGTGAAAGTCGCGACCCTGGTGCGCGGCAAACCCGTGCAGGTGCCGTTGATCTCCAACCCTCGGTTCACCCACGAACTCGAGGTGGCGCGCGACCGCGGCGGGAAGCGTTGCGCGGCGATTCAGCTGCACCGCACCGAACACGGTGCCGAGGTCTCGTTGATCACCGAGCAGCCCGACACCGCGCTACGCACAACAGGATCGGCGGTAGGGCTGGACTTCGGGTTCTCTTCGGCACTGTTCGCCACCAGCCAGGGACAGCTGCTGGGCCGCGCGATGCTGATACGACTGCGGGAACTCGATGCGGTGCTGGAATCGGCTACCGTTGACTTGCAGCGCCGCGGGATCGCGCTCAAAACCGATCAGACATACCGCAAACTGCAGGCGCGGATCGGCGACTACGTAGCCAACGAGATCGGCCGGTTGCTCAATCGCCTGGCCGCTGACGACATCGGTGAACTGGTGGTGGAGCGACTGGACTTCCGCGGAGGCGGCCTGTCCAAACGCATGAATCGCCTGTGCACCCGCACCGGACGGCGTGCCCTCAAAGCACGGTTGGCGCGACTCACCCAACGCCACGGCATCGCCGTCACCGTGGTTCCCGCACCGTACTCCAGCCAGCAGTGCTCGGGATGCGGCTACTTGCACAAGACCAACCGCAAGAGCCAAGCACGTTTCGCGTGCGGGTTCTGCGGCAAGAAGCTTCACGCGGACGTGAACGCGTCCAGGACCGTCGCGTCGAGACGTTCTCGACCACTACCGGACGGCACTGGTCCACGCTCGCGGAAGAACACCCGCCGACTGCTCGACAGCGACCACCGCCAACGGTGGAACCTGCCGACACAAGGCGCGGTCCACGGCATGACAGGTGCCCGTGGACGCAGCCGACAGGCTGCGTGACCTAAAACCCATGGAATACCATGGAATTAGGAACTGTGAAAATTGTCTTCACCGATTTCGTTCCCCGCGGCTCCGAGAAGACGGGAAGGGCGGTGTGTGTGGACCCCGATGATCGCGCCGACGAGCAGGACGACGAACAGCCTGACCAAGGCGCTGAGACCCAGACCGCCCGTCCCCGCCTCGGTGCGCTGACTCGCCGGGGCGCGCTGCTGGGGATCGGTGCAGTGGCTGGTGTTGCCGCGGTGGATGTGGGCGGGTTCGCTTATGCCGGCGGCTGGCTGCGACCAGACACGCTGACCCCGCCCCGGTTCACCGATCGCTTCGAAAATGTCTACGGCCGCCATGACGGGTTTCGGCGCAACCATGCCAAAGGTCTCAGCGCCACCGGATCTTTCGCGAGCACCGGGGCAGGCGCGGCCGTCTGCCGGGCAGCAGTCTTCCAGCCGGGGAACGTTCCGCTGATCGGTCGGTTTTCGCTGGGCGGCGGCCTGCCCGATCAGGCAGACAAGCCCGGTACCGTCCGAGGGCTGGGGCTGCTGTTCCAGGCGCCCAACGGTCAGCAGTGGCGCACGGCGATGGTCAACGTTCCCGTGTTCACGGACAGCACCCCACAAGGGTTTTATGAGCGTTTGCTCGCGTCTAAACCCCTGCCCGATACGGGGCGGCCCGACCCACAGAAGATGGCCGCTTTCCTCGATCGCCATCCCGAGACCGCCGCGGCGATGAAAATCATCAAGCAGTCACCGCCCAGCACCGGATTCGCGAACAGCACGTTTCATGGACTGAACGCGTTTTACCTCACCAACCGCGCGGGCGCGACTGTTCCGGTGCGTTGGTCCCTGGTTCCCCGCGAAGCCGGCGGGCCAGATATCCCAGCTGTCCCGCCGTCATCGCTTGGCAAGGATTATCTGTTCGACGACCTCATTCGCACGCTGGCGCAGCGACCATTGAATTGGCGACTCGTTCTCACAATCGGCGAGCCGGGCGATCCAACCAACGACGCCACCAAACCCTGGCCGCAATCGCGGCGAGCTATCGACGCCGGCACCATCACCATTACCGCGGTGCAGACCGAGGAGCCCGGTAACGCGCGCGATATCAACTTCGACCCGTTAGTGCTGCCAGACGGCATCACCGCCTCCGACGACCCGATACTCGCCGCGAGATCGGCCGTTTACGCGCGCTCCTTTACCCGCCGTGCCGAGGAACCCAAGTCGCCCAGCAAGGTCAACGTGTCCCAGGTGCTCTCGTGACAGACGAGCTGAACCAAACCACCACCGCTTCGGCGCGCTTTGCTCTACCGTCCCGGATTCTGCACTGGCTGATGGCGCCGATGGTCATTGCGCAACTGCTAATCGGCGTGACCATGATCGCTTCCCTGAGCTATTACCCGCTGCTACTGGCCATCCACCGGCCGTTGGGGATGTTGATCCTGGTCTTCGCGGTGGTGCGCCTGGTGAATCGGCTCACCCATCGGCTGCCGCCGTTCTTGGCCACCATGAGTCCCTTGGAGCGCCGCATCGCTTCGTGGTCGGAATACCTGCTCTACGCCTTGCTGTTGGTTCAACCGCTGATCGGGTGGGCCACCGTGTCGGCCTCGAGGTTCCCGGTCACCCTGGTGGGGCCCATTCAGCTGCCCGGCATCGCGCCGCACAACATCGATGTTTATGCGGTGCTGCGGGAATGCCACAGCATTTTCGCCTTCCTGCTTTTCGCGACGTTCACCGCTCACATCTGCGCGGTTCTGTTTCACACGCTCGTTCTGCGCGACGGGCTCATCAACCGCATGGCACTGTGGCCTACCAAACCTGCAGCCCCGCAGCAGGACGAAGCGCAGCCCGCACCCAGCCCCTGACTCAGCGCTTCACCCACTCCTGCGACAACAGCCACAGCCGCCGCGCCGTCGCCGAGTCAGTAGCTGCCGGGGCGGCCTCCGCGATCTGGCAGTCGGCCAGGTAAGCGCCGCCACTGCCGGCCAAGGATGGCGCGGTGGCGGCCCACACCGTGGTGGCGGCGGCTTGTGCCACCGACTTCATGTTTTCGGGGGCGAATGTCTCAGCGCTCATCGCGAAGAGCTTCTTCGCAGTTGCCCGGTCCAGGTAGCGGCCCAGGTTGGTCGCGCAGGTGCCCGGATGGACGGCCAACGCGGTGATGCCGTCGGAGCCGACGCGCCTCTGCAGTTCGACGGTCATCAGGATGTTCGCCGATTTGGCCTGCCCGTAGGCGAGGAAGGTGTCGTAACCGCGCTGTTCGAAGTCGATGTCATCGAGGTTGATACCCCAGTGTCGGTGCGCCTCCGAAGACACAGTGACGACTCGGGCGGTACCCGTCGCTGCGGCCGCCGCGCGCAGCTCCGGCAGCAGCAGTGTCGTCAGCAGGAAGTGGCCGAGATGATTGATACCGAACTGCAGCTCGAACCCGTCGGCGGTGGTGCTGTGTGGTGTGAACATCACGCCGGCGTTGTTGATCAGGATGTCGACGTGCGGGTGCTGCGCGGCGATCGTCTGACCTGCCGCGCGCACGCTGGCCAGGCGCGCCAAGTCCAGAGGTACGAGGTCGATCCGTTTCGTCAGCCCGCCCAGTTCGACCCAGCCGTCGCTTGCGCGGAAATTCTCCGGATCCCGCACCGCCGCAACGACGTCTGCCCCGGCCGAAGCCAGTGTGCCCACGGTCTGCAGGCCGAGTCCGCTGGACGCACCGGTCACCACGGCGGTCTTGCCGCTCAGGTCAACACCGGCGATCACCTCGTCGGCGGTGGTGGCAAACCCAAACAAGCGACAGCCTCCCTCAGCCATCGGTGACGAGCAGATCAGCCAGCGCCAAACCCAGGTTGTGCAGATTGGTTGGCAACGAGTAGGTGGTGTCGACACGCCAGTTGACGATCGCACCGGACAGGGCACCGACGACGATGTCCGCGACGATCTGCGGGTCATGACGCGTGCGGACTTCGCCGCGGGCGACTCCGTCCTTGACGAGTTCGACGAACGTCTCGTGGAACGGCGAGCCGCGTTGAGCGCCATAGTCGGCGGCAGCCATCATCTCACCGATCATCTCGCGATAGGCATCGCCGGAGTCGACCAACGTTGTTGCGATGTCGTCGAATACGCCGACGAGCCGCTGGGGAATCGGCTCGTTGCTCCGCGCGAAGACCACGTCGTGCAGATTGACCAGTCGGCTTTCGGCCAGTGCGCGCACCATGTCCTGGCGGGTGGGGAAGTGGTTGAAGAAGGTACGAGTGGCGATGTCGGCCCGCTCGCAGATCTCGTCGATCCTGGTCGCTGAAACACCTTGGCTGAGAAACAATTCGAATGCCGAAGCCAGGATGCGCTCGCGCAGCTCGTTCTTGCGCCGCTCGGCCCGGTTCATTGCCGGATCCTAACCCGCGGGGGTCAGGTCGGGATCGCGGCGCTGACTCAACCGCCACAGTGGGACCACGACCCCGGGATCGCATTCCTCATCGACAATCCACTTACACATCCGGCGGATGGGCTCGATGGCGTCTTGCGGCATGGCGACGGCAACGCTGCANGCGTAGCCGAGGCTGGTCAGCCGCTGTGCNCCGAATAACGGAAGTATATCCCGCAGTTGACGTTTGAGGGATTCTGGATAGATGCCGATGGTTTGGGNGTACGCATTCACNGCGCGGGTGACTTGGTCGATGGTGTCGACGGGCACGATATTGGCCACCCGGCTCGACAGCATCGGTGAGTAGTCAACGGGTTCGTCGAACTGGGACACCACGATCGCGCCTTCGCGCTGCTCTCCACCGAAGACCCGGTAGAAATCGTCGGTCATCCGCGACGTCTCGAGGTGCTCGAACAGGTCGCGGTCGGGATATAGCGGCGGGGTGCTGATGAACGGTGGCAGCGCGATGAGTTCCCGGTAGATCATCTGGCCGAGTTTGTTCGCATTGGCCAGGCCGGGGTCGTCGGTCCCCGAGAGCACGTAGATGACCCGGGCGTTGGCGCAGCCCTCCTGGTTGGCGACACCGATGTCGATGGCGGCGCGTTGCGCGACGTCGCGCAGGGTGGCTTCATCGGCGAAAGCTTCGGCGCCGATGATGGTGGCGCTGCGCTTGGGGTCAAGTGCGATCAGTTCCAGACCGGGCTGGATGTAGCGGGTGACGTGCTTGACAGACGCCAATCCTCCCCAGGCGACGATCTTTTCGATGTGCTGCGGTCGGTATAGGACCTCTTCGACCGCTAGATCCCCGCCCTTCCAGTACCCGACCGCCAGGTGTTTGGTGATCGGGTGGTTGGGCGCCACGTCGGCGAGGGTGCGGGCGATGGCGATGGCGGTCAGCGGGTCATTGGACGGAGCTTTGATGATCGTGTCGCAGCGGGCGATGACCGAACGCAGGATCGTGACCGCTGACACCAGGCCGCCGTTGCCGGCCGGGATGTGCAATACCCGCGACCCGAATGCGCGTACCCGCAGCTGTCTACCATCGGAAAGCTGTTGGGGCACCCAGCCATTCAGGTAGTCCAGGCCGACCTGGGTGTCGGCCACCTCGAGGACGTTTTGTCGGCTGAAAATCGGGCGCAGCACGTGATAGCTGTTGCGCATCATCTCCGCGGGCAGAACGTTGGCCACCAGCGAGGCTTCGTAGGCTTCCTGCAGGTGCGTATTGCTGTCGAAATCCAATGCTTCGCCGAGGGCTTCAAGAACATCGAGGATTTCGTCGAAACTCACGTCGTACAAGTCGGCCATCTCGCCAGGGCTTTTCAGCGGCAGCCGCTCGACATATTTCGCCATGTCGGGTGCCTGGAATCGGGCAGCTCCGTCCCGGGTTCCGAATGACACCAGGTCGTCGGCGATCACCTCTCCTCGCAAGAACAACGGCACCGTGTAGGCGGCGCTCACAGCTCTTGTCACAGGTCCAAGCCCTTCATGAAGTCGATGGCTTCGTTGTGGACCTCTTGCGTGGCCGCGCAGGTGATCCGGTCGTCCTCGACTCCCTGCTTTTCGCTGTAGCGGATGATGTCCCTCTCGAACGCAACACTTGCGCGTCCACACGGGCACTGCAGGTCCCAATCGATGGTGACCTCGTCACCCGAGATCACTCCGCCCCAATGCGCCCGAAGCAGGATGTCGTAGACCGCGGCGCGGCCGGTCTGTCGCCCGGTGCGCGGTAGGGGTTCGCTGGTGTCGGGATCGAGGATGAACGGGATGACCCACGGCATGACGTGGTAGCGGCCTTCCTCACACGCCCAGTGGAACGTGCTGGACTCGGAGAATCCGTAGCCGACCTGGATCTTGTCGACACCGAGGAACTCAGTGATGACGTCCATGAAATCGGCTGGCAGGGCAACGCCTTTCATCCCGCCGCCGGTGAGGATCGCCGAGTCCTTGGCGAACACGTTCTTGACGCCCCGTTCCAGGCCGGCTTTGGCGATGTCGTACATCAGGTGGTAGGTGCCGATCATGAACACCCGTTTGCCTCGCAGTTTTTCGGTGATCTCGACGAAGAACGCGTCTAATTCCTGCGGCTGCCGTAGCTGCACGGCGATGAACTCGTCCTTGCGGGCTGCCAGCGCCGGGTCGATTTCCAGCCGGTCGAGTTCGCCGCGTGATGCGGCGGCACGCATCTTCGATACCAAAAACATCAGATCGGTTTCCACCGATCCGGAGTACAGGGGATGGAACTTGGATTCGTCGCCGCCGGTGAACCCGTTCTTGATCATGTCCGCGATGCGCAGGTGTCCCAGCTTGCCGCTGGCGAAGTTCGGCCAAATGACGTCGACGGAAGGGTTCAATTCGTTGTCGGTGGGCTCCTGGCCGAACGTCTGGAATAGGCAGATTTTCCACAGCACCATGCCCTCCACCGCGCCGCGCTTGTCTTTGGGCAGGATCGACAGCGTGCCGGTGGTGCCGCTGGAGGTGATCACCTGAAGCGGGGTCTGCTCGTCGAGGCGGTCGATCCAATCATCGATGCTGTTGCACCCCTGTGTGTCGACGCTCGATAGGTCGTAGCTGGTCAACTTGTCCAGCCACTTGGTCATCAGGTCGAACCGTTTCTTGTCGATCAGCGCGGACGGGTACGATTTGAACGCCGTATGCGAGAACATCAGCGGGACAACGTCATTGAACTGACCGAGCTCTGTGATCCCGAGCCGGTCGGCCAGCTTGCGCAGCATCTCGATGCTCTGATGGTGCTGCTGGAAGCGGATACCTATCGCCTCGCGCTGCAGCTCTTCGAGTTCAGCGCGCGCAATGGTGTGCATCTGTGTATAGGACTGCCCGAAGAAATTGATCGGGTCGTCCATGAACTGTGTGACCGACTTCGTTGTTGGCGCGCTCATGGTCCTCCCATTGGGATTTGGCTGGCGTTCGCCGGGCTGATTTGCCGATGTTAGCGCGNAAGTGCAGTCANATGCAATACTACAGTCGAATGCACATTGCTGGGGACCGAGCGCTGCCGCCGAGCATCATGTCGCGCGGCCGATTGCCAGGCATCAGCCAGATGCGGTAAAACACATTGTTTTCCCACCAAGCTGGACCATCGCCACGCCTGACCACAGCCGGGTGAAGGGCCTTATTGATCGAGGTTTCGAGTGAAAGTCCACTTGCAAGTAGAGGCATCGCCGGACCGGGTGGCCGAACATGCGGCCCGGCTCGCCGAGCTGGGCGCCGACGGTATCTTCACGTTCGAGGGACAGCACGACGTGTTCCTGCCGCTGGTGGTCGCCGCCGGCCTCACGTCGCTCGAACTGATGACCAACGTGGCGATCGCCGGACCGCGCAGCCCATTGCACCTCGCGCATGCGGCTTATGACTTGCAGATCTACAGCTGTGGGCGGTTCCGGTTGGGATTGGGTTCCCAGATCAAAGTNCACGTCGAGAAGCGTTATGGCGCTCAGTGGGCCAAACCCGCAGCCAAGATGGCCGAAACAGTGGCAGCTGTGCAGGCGATCTTCGCGGCCTGGGAAGGCCAGGCGCCGTTGAACTTCCGCGGTGAGTACCACACCCACACGCTGATGCCGCCGAACTTCAACCCGGGTCCCAACCCGTTTGGCACCCCACCGGTGCTGATGGGTGCGCTCGGGCCGATCATGACCCGTAAGGCCGCTGAGGTCGCTGACGGCCTATTGGTGATGCCCTTCAACAGTGCCCGCCACTTTGCCGAGCGCACCGTGCCCGCGCTCGAAGAAGGTCTGCGCCGATCCGAGCGTGCACCCGGGGACTTCCAAGTGGTGGCGCAAGCCATGGTTGCTGTCGGTCGCACCGAGGCTGAACTGAGAACGGCCACCGACGCGGTGGCGGGGCTGATCGCTTTTTACGGATCGACGCCGGCCTACGTGCCTGTTCTCGAGGTCGAAGAGTGGGCCGACGTCCAGCCCGAGCTCAATGCGCTGTCCAAAGTGGGTAAGTTCGCCGAGATGAGAGCACTTATCAGCGACGAGATGGTGGCCCGCATCGGCGTGGTCGGGACGCCTGAGCAGTGTGCGGCCGAAATCGGTCGCCGCTTCGGTGGGTACGCGAGCGAGGTGTGCTGTTACTTTCCCGGCTATCGGCCTCCAGGTACCCAGATCACCGACCTCATCGGGGCGTTACACAACACCCCAGCGCTACCGTGACCGATCTGACCGTCGCGGTCGCCGACGGCGTCGCGCTGCTGACCCTCAATCGGCCAGAGCGGCGCAATGCCTACACCGAGCAGATGGGGGAGCTACTCAACCACGCCTACCGGGAGTGCGACGAGGACGACCGCGTACGCGCAATCGTGCTGACCGGGGCGGGTGACGCTTTCTGCGTCGGTGCCGACTTCTCCACGTCAACAAATCCTTTCGACGCTCCTTCGGAAGACTCGGCGTTCACGGCTGCGCCGACCGATCCCGCAGCATTTGAGCTACGCACCCCGGTCATTGCGGCGGTCAACGGGCACGCCATTGGGATCGGTTTGACGATCGCATTGCAAGCCGACATCCGGATCATGGCCATCGACGCCAAATACGCTGTCGCGCAAGTCCGGCGGGGCGTCATACCCGACTGCATGTCGCACTGGACGTTGCCCCATGTGGCAGGCGGCGCCGTGGCGGCTGACCTCCTTCTGACGGGACGCACGTTCGGCGGCGTCGAGGCGGCAGCGATGGGCATCGCCGCCCGAACGCTACCGGGCGATGAAGTGCTCGACCACGCGATGGGCGTGGCGAGCGACATTGCCGTCAATGTTGCGCCGATGTCGGCGGCGCTGAGCAAACGGCTGCTCTGGGACACCCTGATCAAGGGATACACACCGCGCCAGGTCGCCGACTTGGAGACAGAACTGCATCACCGGGTGATGGGCAGCGCCGATGCGCGCGAGGGTGTCGAGGCGTTTCTGCAGCGTCGTGCGCCGCGCTGGAGCCTGTCGGTGTCGCGCGAGTGGGAGCCGTTGCCGGAGTTTTGATTTGCCCGCCCGGATCACAAAAGCGACAGGCGCCCGGCTGCAGGGCTGGTCAACCGGCCGTGGACGGCGGTAGCGTCGTATGCATGCTGTTCGCGGCCTTGCGCGATATGCAATGGCGAAGGCGGCGCCTCGTCATCGCGATCATCAGNACCGGACTGGTCTTTGCGATGACGCTCGTTCTGACCGGACTCGCGAATGGCTTCCGGGTCGAGGCCCAGCGAACCGTCGATTCCATGGGTGTCGACGCATTCGTGGTCAAAGCCGGCGCGGCCGGACCGTTCCTGGGTTCGACTCCATTCGCTCAAGTTGACCTGGCCCGGGTGGCCGCTGCGCCCGGGATCGTGGCTGCGGCTCCGCTGGCCACTGCGGCCTCGACCCTCAGGGAGGGCACCTCGGCGCGAAACGCCACGGCCTTCGGCGCCCCGGCGCACGGACCCGGCATGCCGCAAGTCTCGGAGGGTCAGGCACCGTCTGCGTCGAACGAGGTCGCAGTGTCGAGCACGCTGGGCAAGCACATCGGCGAGGATCTGCAGGCCGGTGCGCACACATTGCGGATCGTCGGGATTGTGCCCAATTCCACCGCGCTGGCGAAGACGCCCAACATCTTCCTGACGACCGAGGGCCTGCAGCAACTGGCGTACAACGGTCAGCCGATGATCACGTCGATCGGGATCATCGGCACACCCCGACAGCTCCCGGACGGCTACCAGACCGTCGATCGAGCGGCCGGCGTCAACGACCTGTTGCGCCCGCTGAAGGTCGCGGTGAGTGCGATCACGATCGTGGCTCTCTTGCTGTGGATCGTGGCGGTGCTGATCGTTGGATCATTGGTCTACCTCTCCGCGCTCGAGCGCCTACGCGATTTCGCGGTGTTCAAGGCGATCGGAGTGCCGACGCGGTCGATCATGGCGGGCCTCGCCCTGCAGGCGGTCGTCGTCGCGCTGCTCGCGGCGGCGATGGGCGTCGTCCTTGCGCAGCTGCTGGCACCGTTGTTCCCGATGATTGTCGTGGTCCCTGTGAAGGCCTACCTGGCGCTGCCCGTGATCGCGATTCTGATCGGTTTGCTGGCCAGCGTCGCCGGGTTGAGACGCGCGGTGGCGGTCGATCCCGCGCTCGCGTTCGGAGGTCCCTGACCGATGGCCGATCTCAGCATCCAAGACCTTGTCGTCGAGTACTCCAGCGCTGGGTACGCCCTCCGGCCGATCAACGGCCTGAACCTCGACGTGGCGGCCGGGTCGCTGGTGATCCTGCTCGGACCCAGCGGATGCGGGAAGACGACGTTGCTGTCCTGCCTCGGCGGCATTCTGCGTCCGAAGTCTGGGGCAATCAAGTTCGGCGGCGTCGACGTCACNGCGCTGGACGGCCGCGAGCTGGCGAAATATCGGCGCGACACGGTGGGCATCGTCTTCCAGGCCTTCAACCTGGTGCCGAGCCTGACCGCCNTCGAGAATGTGATGGTTCCGCTGCGTGCGGCCGGGATGTCACGCGCGGCCTCGCGTCGACGTGCCGAGGAATTGCTGACGCGCGTCAATCTTGCAGACCGTATGAAACATCGGCCGGGCGACCTGAGCGGCGGGCAGCAGCAACGTGTCGCGGTCGCTCGCGCGATTGCGCTGGATCCGCCGTTGATTCTNGCCGACGAACCGACCGCGCACCTCGACTTCATCCAGGTGGANGAGGTACTGCGGTTGATCCGCTCGCTCGCGGAGGGCGAGCGTGTTGNGGTGGTCGCNACCCACGACAGCCGGATACTGCCGATGGCCGATCACGTCATCGAGCTGGCACCCGCGCTCGCGTCAACGAACCGGCCACCCGAAACTGTCCACGTGAACGCCGGCCAGGTGCTGTTCGAACAATGCACGATGGGCGACCTGATCTACGTGGTGTCCGAAGGAGAGTTCGACATTGTGCGCGAATTGGCCGACGGTGGTGAGGAATTGGTCAAGGTAGCCGGGCCCGGGGACTACTTCGGCGAAATCGGTGTGCTGTTTCACATGCCGCGCTCGGCGACGGTGCGCGCCCGAACCGAAGCGACCGCCGTCGGCTACACAGCGCAGGCGTTCCGTGAGCGGCTCGGTGCGACCGGTATCAGCGAGCTGATCGGGCAACGCGAGCTGGCCAGCGACTGATCCGGGCTACTCAGGGCGCTTTCGAAAGTGATCCGAACGGAATCAGTGTCAGATCAGCCTCGGCGGGCCCTCCAGGTCGGCCAGTCTGGCGCGCAGCGCCTGCTCAGCGTTGCGGCGTTCGGTCACCTCGCGCATGATGGCGGATATCCCGACGATTCGGCGGTCCTCGTCCCGCAGTAGGGCGACACTGAATTCGATCGAAAGCCGGTGCCCGTCCCGGTGCGTGGCAGGCACGCTCAATAGCTCGTCCCCGTAGCGGGTATGACCGGTAGCCATCGTCTGCCGGTAGCCTTTCCAGTGTCTTTCCCGCAACTTTTCCGGGATGATCAAGTCCAGGTTTCGGCCTATTGCCTCCGCCGCGGAATGACCAAAGACCTTCTCCGCCCCGCTGTTCCACAGCCGAATGATCCCGTCCGGGTCGGTCACCACGATCGCCTCAGGCGCTTCGTGAACGACCGCCTGGGCAAGCTGCGCGTCGGTCATGCCGGCTGCTCTCGAGTCCGCGGCCGCAGCCGGCGTCGCCGTGTCAGTCAGACCCACGTTGCTCTCCTCTTTGGTTAGTGGCGCCGGCGGCCGGTGCAGCGCCCTGTGTAGACCACTGCCCCTTCCTAGCGTTAGTCTACTGAATAATGCATACTGCATACAACCAGTCTTGCCCGGGGCCGTGATAACTGCCGTTTATCAAGTGAGTGATGACAAGTCTTGGACGTGCGGATCTACGGCACGGAAAGTTGAGAGCAACAAAATAACGCAAGGCGTGAACAGCCAGAAAGGGTATGCGTCATGAGCGTCGCTACCGGGGGAGACAACAAGTCCGAGGGTGCCGACGGCACGGGTCCTCTCACCGATGGGATCCACCTGGTCGTCGACGCGCTTGCGCTCAACGATGTGCACACCATCTACGGGGTGGTGGGCATCCCGATTACTGACCTTGCTCGGGTTGCGCAGGCATCGGGTATCCGCTACATCGGTTTTCGTCATGAGAGTGCTGCGGGCCACGCGGCGGCCGCGGCTGGATTCTTGACCAAGAAGCCCGGTATCTGCTTGACGGTGTCGGCTCCGGGCTTCCTCAATGGGCTGGTGGCCCTGGCCAACGCGACTACGAATTGTTTCCCTATGGTGCAGATTTCGGGATCCAGTGAGCGTCATCTGGTCGATCTGCAGCGGGGCGACTACGAGGAGATGGATCAGCTGGCGGCGGCCAGGCCGTTCGCCAAGGCGGCGTATCGCGTATCGCGGGCCCAAGACATCGGCCGTGGCGTGGCGCGGGCGATTCGCACCGCGGCGTCTGGACGTCCCGGCGGCGTTTACCTGGACATCCCGGCCGCTGTGCTCGGCGAGGTCATCGACGCGCAGTCCGCCGCGGCGACGATCTGGAGTGTGGTCAATCCGGCGCCGCGCCAATTGCCCGAACTCGAGGCAGTAGACGCCGCGATCGATCTGCTCGCCGCTGCCGAGCGGCCTTTGATTGTGCTAGGCAAAGGCGCTGCCTACGCCCAGGCCGATGAGCAGATCCGCGAATTCGTGGAAAGCACCGGGTTGCCGTTCCTGCCGATGTCGATGGCCAAGGGGTTGCTGCCCGATGACCACCCGCAATCGGTGGCGACCGCCCGGTCGTTGGCCCTGCGTGGGGCCGATGTCGTGATGCTGGTAGGTGCGCGGCTGAACTGGCTGCTCGGGCATGGTGATGCGCCGCAGTGGAATCCGGACGCCACGTTTATTCAGATCGACATCGAGGCCAGCGAAATGGACAGCAATCAGCCGATCGCGGCACCGCTTGTTGGTGACATCGGCTCGGTGATGCAGGCTCTGCTCGAGCGCACCAAGCCTGACCAGATCAGCGTAGCGGCGCCGTGGCGCGAGGAACTCTCGGCGAGAGCGGCGCAAAATGTCGCGAAGATGGAGGACCGCCTCTCGGCCGCGCAGGCCGCGCACCCGATGAAGTTCCTTGGCGCGTTGCAGGCGATCCGCGATGTCCTGCAAGACAACTCGCAGGTCTACGTCGTCAACGAGGGAGCTAACGCCCTGGACCTGGCGCGCAACACGATCGGTATGCAGCTACCGCGCCATCGACTGGACAGCGGAACCTGGGGCGTCATGGGCATCGGTATGGGCTATGCGATCGCGGCGGCCATAGAGACCGGCGAACCGGTGGTCGCGATCGAGGGTGACAGCGCTTTCGGGTTCAGCGGAATGGAGCTGGAGACGATCTGTCGCTATAACCTGCCCATCGTCATCGTGATCCTCAACAACGGCGGTGTCTATCGCGGTGATGAGGATTCGGGCTCCGCGGACCCGGCACCGACCGCGCTGCGGGCTCGTCACGAGTTCATGATCAAGGCCTTCGGCGGCAACGGATGTCACGCCGCGACCCCCCGTGAGGTCGCGGCAGCGTTGCGGGAAGCCCTGGCCTCTGGCAGGCCGGCGTTGATCGACTGCGTGATCGACCCCTCCGACGGCACAGAGAGCGGCAACATCGCCCATCTCAACCCCAAGGGCATCTCCAAGAAGCCCTGAGCGCGCGCACAAACGGCTGCTTGCCAGCCGGCATATCACAACGAGACGACTACAAGCACGACGAAAGAAAGGAAATGTTTCATGACCCAACTGCCGTTGTCAGGGATCAAGGTTATCGACTTCACCGGCGTTCAGGCGGGCCCGGCGTGCACCCAGATGCTCGCCTGGTTTGGCGCCGACGTCCTGAAGGTGGAGCGCACGAGCGGGGGTGACGTTACTCGTAATCAGTTGCGCGACATCCCTGATCTTGACGCCCTCTACTTCACGATGCTCAACAGCAACAAGCGCTCGCTTGCCATCGACACGAAGTCACCACAAGGCCTGGAGGTGATGGAGAAACTGGTCCGTGGCGCCGACGTATTGGTCGAGAACTTCGCCCCCGGCGCCATGGATCGCATGGGCCTGTCCTGGGACAAGCTGCAGGAGTGGAACCCGCGCCTGGTCTTCGGCTCGGTCAAGGGCTTCAACGACGACTCGTCGTGGAACGACCTCAAGGTCTACGAGAACGTCGCACAGTGCGCTGGCGGCGGTGCGTCGACCACCGGGTTCTGGGATGGTCCGCCGACCGTCAGCGGTGCCGCCCTTGGCGACTCCAACACCGGTATGCACCTGTTGATCGGCATCCTGACCGCGCTGATCGCGCGCGACAAGACCGGCGAGGGTCAGAAGGTGTCGGCCTCCATGCAGGACTCAGTGCTCAACCTGTGCCGGGTGAAACTGCGTGATCAGCAGCGCTTGGAGCGGGTTGGCTACCTGGAGGAGTACCCGCAGTACCCCAACGGCGAGTTTGGCGAAGCGGTGCCCCGTGGCGGAAACGCGGGTGGTGGCGGCCAACCGGGCTGGGTGCTCAAGTGCAAGGGCTGGGAGTCCGACCCGAACGCCTACATTTACTTCACCATTCAGGAGCAGAACTGGGCGCGGACGGCCGAGGCTATCGGCCGGCCGGAATGGGCCGAGGACCCCGGCTACAGCACCGCGCGTGCCCGCCAGGACAAGATCTTCGACATCTTCGCTGAGATCGAAAAGTGGCTCGCCGACAAGACCAAGTACGAGGCGGTCGACATCCTGCGCAAGTGGGAGGTGCCCTGCGCGCCGGTGCTTTCGATGAAGGAGCTGGCGGTCGATGCCGACCTGCGCAAGAGCGGCAGCGTCGTCGAGGTGGAGCAGAAGGGCCGCGGAACGTTCTTGACCGTGGGCAGCCCGATCAAGTTCTCCGCCTTCAAGCCCGACATCAAGGGTGCACCGCTGCTCGGTGAGCACACCGATGAGGTGCTGGCCGAACTGGGTTACGACGCCGATACGATCGCCGCGTGGCGCCAGCAGAAGGTCGTCGTCTGAAGCGCTGAGTCCGGTCTTGGAAAGGGCAGGGAAAAGGCCCCAGGTCGGCGACCTGGGGCCTTTCCGCAACGGGTCCCCACCGGGCTGTAAACGGCAAACAAGTTCATGTGCCTAATATTTGGACGACCACAGGGCGTCTCTTTTTCCACAGCATTTTCCCAGGCGGAACGTCCACTCTGGCCTGGACAAAGGGGTGTCAGATCGGTCAAACTGGCATGACGCATACGGTATACAGTCTCCTGTACACAGCCACGGTCGCCCGGCGCTNAAAGNCGCTGCGACCGCCGAACCCCTTGCACTGGAGCTTGTTTGCCGTCAAGCGACCCAAGGGAGTTGANCAGGTACGGTCCGCGGTCTCTCGCCGTATACGACGACAGCGGACTCCCGTTACGATGACGGTGCTTTTGGAGGAATTTCGTGGGTAAGGCCCTAGACGGCGTCCGCGTACTCGACATGACACACGTCCAGTCAGGCCCGTCGGCCACCCAAATGCTTGCCTGGTTAGGGGCAGACGTCATCAAGCTGGAGGCGCCGGGAAGCGGCGACGTCACCCGCAATCAACTCCGCGACATCCCGGGCGTGGACAGCCTCTATTTCACGATGCTGAACTGCAACAAGCGCAGCATCACCGTCAACATGAAGAGCGACGAAGGCAAGGAGATCTTCACCAAGCTGGTGTCGCGCGCCGACATCCTGGTGGAGAATTTCGGCCCAGGTGTCGTCGACCGGTTCGGGTTCGATTGGCCGCGGCTTCAGGAGATAAACTCGCGGCTGATCTATGCCTCTATCAAGGGATTCGGTCCCGGCAAGTACTTCAACTTCAAAGCGTACGAGATCATCGCACAGGCGATGGGCGGCTCCATGGCGACGACCGGTTTCGAGGACGGGCCACCCACCGCCACCGGTGCACAGATCGGCGATTCGGGGACCGGTATCCACTTGGTCGCTGCGATCCTGGCAGCGCTCTACCAGCGTACGAATACCGGTCGTGGACAGCGAGTTCAGGTCGCGATGCAAGAGGCCGTGCTCAACCTCTGCCGCGTGAAGCTGCGCGACCAACAACGGCTCGAACACGGCCCCCTGCACGAATACCCCAACGACACGTTCAACGACGCGGTCCCTCGATCGGGCAACGCATCCGGCGGCGGCCAACCGGGGTGGGCCGTCCGGACCAAGGGCGACGATCCCAACGACTACATCTACGTGATCATCCAGCCTGCCCTCTGGGCCCCGCTGGCGGAGCTAATCGGCCGACCCGACCTTGCCAACCACCCTGACTGGGCTCGCCCGGAGGATCGACTGCCAAAGTTGGACAAGGTGTTCGCGCTGATCGAGGACTGGAGCCAACGGCACACCAAGTGGGAAGCCTTGGACGCGCTGAACGCCCTCAACGTCCCTTGTGGGCCGGTGCTCAGTACGAAAGAACTGATCGAGGACGAGACGCTGCAGGAACTCGGCGCGATCGTCACTGTCGACCACCCCGAACGTGGGCCGTTCAAGACGGTTGGTGCCCCACTGCGGCTCTCAGACTCGCCAGTAGACATCGTCCGCTCGCCGATGCTCGGTGAGCACACCGAAGAGATCTGCACAGAACTCGGTTACTCATCAGATCAGCTGCGGGAGTTCAGGAGTGTTGGAGTCATCTGAGGTGCCGGGCATACGTTCCTACCCCTGCCGTTATTCGGAAGTGAGTTAACGATGTCTTCAGCGCTAGCAAGCTATCGCGAGATCGTCGACGCGAACGGTCGTGTTTATCGCGTCGGCGAAACCGATCGGGACATCCTCGGCAGATCCCGGGCCTCAATGGTGTGGCTGCCATGGATCGCCATGATGGCTGTCAGCGTCTTCGAGTACGGATACGGCGCCGCCGCGGATACCCTACGGCATGCGCACGGCTGGAGCCTGTCTCAGACGTTTTGGCTGCTGTCGATCTGGGCCGTGTTCCAGGCAGGCGTTGCCTATCCCGCCGGGCGGCTTCGCGAGAAGGGAATCACCTCCGCAAGATCCACTATGTTCGCCGCCGCGGTCCTCTCGGCATTNGGTTTCGTCACNGTNGCCCACTGCAGCAATTTGGTTGTCGCCTTCCTCGGNTTTGCCGTGTGCGGCGGCTGCGGCGTGGGTCTGGTGTACTCGACCGGCATCACCATCGTCGGTAAATGGTATCCGGAGCGGCGAGGCGCTAAGACGGGGTTCGTNTGTGGCGGATTCGCCTACGGNGCAGTGCCATTCATCTTCATCTTCAGTTACGCCCTGCATCCGAATACCTATGTATGGGTNCTGGACNTGGTAGGCGCGTTCATGCTGGTGGTTGTGGCCCTGTGCGGAGCGTACTTCCAGGACCCGCCCAAGAACTGGTGGCCGGCAGACGTCGACCCTTTGCAACACGCCGCCGGCGATTCGGATGTCAGGAGCCTTCGGAAAAACCCCCCCGCCGTCCGGCAGTACACACCACGAGAGGCGATGAAGACAGGCATGCTGCCATTGATGTGGGTGTCGTTGGGGATCACCACTGGTGTCTCGCTGTTCGGCATTAGCTATATGGTTCCGTTCGCCAAACACCTCGGATTCGGCGCGTTGATGGTGGCGTCGTCGGCCGGTGCGCTCTCGATCATCAATGGCGTCGGCCGCGCGGCGACCGGCTTTGTCTCCGATCGGGTCGGACGCAAGCTAACCCTGATCGTCGTGCTGCTCACATCGGTCGTGGCACTGATTGGCCTGCTCTACACCGGCCTGCTCAAAAACGAGTCTGCCTTTATCTTCTTCGCTGTCCTCGTGGGGTTTGGCGGCGGCGCCTTTTATCCGTTGTTCGCNACCCTGACCACCGACTACTTCGGCGAGAACAACAACGCCAGCAACTACGGCATCGTCTATAGNTCCAAGCTGGTTGGCTCGATCGTCGGGATCGGCGTGGGTGCCAGTGTGATTGACGCATGGGGNTACACCGGTGCNTATTGGGTGGCCGCGGCAAGTGCNCTGCTGTCNGCCGTTACCGCAGCCTTGCTGCGGCAACCGGGCNGGCACGNTAGCACGACCGTAAAAGCCGAAGACGNAATCCCTCAGGCCACGCCTTCAGCCCCCTCGGCCCCCTCGCCGGCTTCCTGACGCCGCTGGTGGTAGATCTCCCTGGTGCGTTCGGTGTGCCGACGCATCAAGTCGCCGGCACGCCTGCCGTTTCGGCCGGCGATCGCCATGATCAGTTCCGCGTGCTCGTCCCAGGCGTCTTTGCCCCGGAGGAGCGCGATGGGCCGGTAGTACCATCGCACCCGATGGGCAACCGTCGCAATCAGATTGGCCAGCACGGTGTTGCCGGACATCGAAACCAAATAGGCATGCAGCGCATTATTGGCAGAGACAAGACCTTCCTCGTCATCATCGGCGAGCGCCTTCTCCCCAGTGCGCTGAAGCTCCCAGAGGTGGTCGACCTGCGCCGGCGTAGCCCGCCGGGCAGCCAGCCTGGCGGACTCTGCCTCCAGCACAGTGCGAACAGCAAGGAGTTGATCGGCCTCGGCGTCAGTGGGCACGTGAACAAACGCGCCTAAAGCACGACGCAAGTCCACCCAACCTTCGCTCTGCAAGCGCTGCAACGCCTCTCGAACCGGCTGCCGACTGACCCCAAGCTGAACCGCTAACTCGTTTTCCACCAGATGCTGGCCTGGCTGCAGTTCGCGCGTGATAATCATCTCGACCAGGGCATCGTAGGCGGCCTCCCGCAACGGTGCCGGTCGCTCCAAAGGTGCCCGCACCGTCGGTGCAGGTACAGCGCTTCCCGCGCCGCTAACTGCGCGAGCTGACGCACGGCGATCCTGGGTCATAAAGTCTCTCTCCACGCTCTCGCGGTGGTCTACCGATACCAATGAGGCCCAACGGGCCGGTACTTAGTATACAGTCAACAACATCCAATCTGCGGCTACACCGCCGAGATATGCAAAGTCGTCCAACAGGATTGGCCATCCGTCACATTGTCAGCAGGGATCTTAGCCAGTTCGGCTGCGCTGTACAGAAGGCACGCGCTGACGAGCGTAGTCCAGCGCGCTCCCGTCGAACACGGAGCTTGTCGCGTGGGGAACCGGAGCTAGGTGACGGCGGAGGTGGTTTTGGCGGTGTGTCCGCGGTCGGCAGCCGATGGTTACCCAGGTGAAGTCTTAAGATACCGCAGCTGAATACTGTATGCAATAATCACCGATTAAGTGATCCGAACCCTTCGCGATCAACATAACGACGAGTGCACACAATAGGCGCCAGAGGAGGCTCTATGAAGATTGCAGTCGTTGGTGCCGGAGCAATCGGCGCCTACTGGGGCGCCGCATTGCACCGCGGCGGTGCTGAAGTCCACCTCATCGCCCGAAACGAGCACCTGCGCGCGATGAGCGAGAACGGTGTGCGGGTGATAAGTCCGCGCGGCGACTTCGTGGCGCATCCCAACGCCACGGATTCCCCGGCCGAGATCGGGCCCGTCGACTACGTCTTTCTCGGACTCAAGGCATACAGCTATCCGTCCTGCGGTCCGCTGGTGCAGCCGCTGCTGGGCAAGGACACGGCAATCGTGGCGGCGCAGAATGGGATTCCCTGGTGGTATTTCCACGAACTGTCCGGTCCGTATCAGGGGCATCGGATCGAGGCAGTCGACCCCGGCGGTGCCACCAGCGCCGTGCTGCCACCCGAGCGGGCCATCGGTTGCGTGGTGTATCCGGCCACAGTCCTTGAGGCCCCAGGGGTGATTCGGCACATCGAGGGCACCCGGTTTTCTATCGGTGAGCCGTCGGGGGAGTTCTCCCAGCGTTGTAAGGCGTTGAGCGAAGCCATGATCGCCGGAGGATTGAAGTGCCCGGTCGAGTCCGATTTGCGCCAAGACATCTGGATCAAGCTCATGGGCAACGTCGCCTTCAATCCGCTTAGCGCGCTCACCAGAGCAACGATGGCCGAGATGTGTCAGCACCGGCACACCCGGCAGCTGGTAATACAGCTGATGGAGGAGGCTCTTGACATCGCCGCCAGGTTGGGCAGCACCCCCGACATCTCCATAGACAAACGGCTGCGCGGCGCGGAGAACGTGGGACACCACAAGACGTCCATGCTGCAGGACCTCGAAGCGGGCAAGCAACTAGAGCTGGACGCCATCGTGACCGCAGTGGTCGAGCTGGCCGACCTGACCGGCGCGCCCGCACCCACCCTTCGCACAATCCACGCAGCCACCGACTTGCTTGCGCGTAGCTGCCCGCCAGGGGCGTCGCACAGCGCTGGCGCCCCGCAAAGCGAACCTCAGCCGGCGCTGAGTGGCTTCACTACGGCGAGGCCTGTTGGGTGAGGTTCACCAAGAGGTAGGCCATGCAGAAAAGGAAGTGCAACGCAACCAGAAGCAGGCCCGCAAATATCAGCCAACGCGTGGCTTGGCGTTGTAGGCGTTTGAGTTTCGCGACGCGCTCTGCGCGATTGAACTGGGTCGCTATCAGAGCGAAATTGACGTCTGTCACTTCACTTGCTGCGACGGGCGCGCCGGCCAGCATCGCTTGGAGCCGGTCCGGCGGGGTTACGACACCGACGCGCGCGAAGCGCTGGCAAAGCCGTCGCGCGCGCCTGTGGCCGAGAACTCGACCTTGCATCTGTAGTTGACGCGGGAGTCGCCCTTGTTCGTCGCTCCAGGAGTTCGACGGGGTTGGCACAACGATCAGCCTAGTTCGCTTGCGCCTGTTTTCGGGAGGTCCTGCAACGGTGAGTGCCCACCCGTTCACGAACCAGTCCCGTGTCCGACCGGGCGTAGCGTCCGCGCGCGCCGCCTGCGGGCGCACCCAAGCGGCAGATCACTTGAAGTGCGACTTGGAGATCTGGCCGTGGACCCCGACAGTGCGGTCGACGACTTGGGAGACCGAAAAGTCGGCGGCGGCGGCCAGGTAAGCGTATGCGGTCGCGCGATCCATGCCCTTGTCGAACTCAAGAAAGTCCAGGGCGTTGACGACCGCCCGACGCATCGCCACATTGAGGTCACTGATCTGTCCGTTGACACTGCCGTCGGGATCGGACAGCCCGATCGGCACCCAAACATCGGCATTCTCGGCGAACGGGTAGCGGTAGGCCACCGTGGGGGCATCGCCGGATTTCGGCTTACACACCGTGAGCCGAAACGTTGCGCGCAAGGAACCCTCCATCGCGGTTAGCGCGACTTCGCCGTTACCCATCGCCAAGTGGGGGTCGCCGGCGTAGAACAGCGCGCCTTCGGCGAACACGGGCAGGTAGAACGTGGAGCCCACGCCGAGGAGCCTGATGTCGATGTTGCCTCCGCCCAGGGTGGGCGGGATCGAGTTAGAGCTGGGCGCGGTCAGCGCTGAGTCCTGCGAGAAGGCGACTCCCATCATTCCCATGAATGGATTGAGCGGGAATCGCACCGACGCGTTGCGGTAGCGCATGACACCCAGGCCATCCTCGACGGCGGTGAAGGTCGAGACATTGCCGTATTTCGTCGGGTCAGGGTTGGGCCGCCCGTCTTGGC